>Ga0208639_1000727_pt1 | contig 24394 bp, 12 predicted proteins | sample ETNtaG_33_FD_185772 | JGI IMG/M metagenome (GOLD analysis project Ga0208639, IMG submission 185772) | Marine microbial and viral communities from oxygen minimum zone, Eastern Pacific Ocean - ETNP201310SV76 (SPAdes) (version 2) | ecosystem: Environmental > Aquatic > Marine > Oceanic ...
CCAGGTCCTATGCCTCCAGCAGGCCCACCAAGTGGTCCAGGTCCTATGCCGCCCTCAGGCCCACCAACGGATGAATAAGAAACACCACTTGTTTGCTTGATTGGAACATTCAATTTGCGTCGTGTTGATATGGCTAGTCTAGCCCCATCGCCCTCTAGGGCGTTGCGATGTCGATGGTAGAAGTATCACTTCCAGATGGCTCAAGCCACGAGATTGCATCAGGCGTCTCTGCTGGAGAAGTCATCAAAGATGCCTTCGGCAGAGGAGCTGTAGCGGCTATAATCAATGGTGAGCCATGCGACTTATCTACTCCTATCGAAGAATCTTGCACCCTTGATCAAATTAACTCGGATAGTGATGAGGGGCTCCATGTCCTAAGACACTCATGCGCCCACCTCCTAGCTCAAGCAGTAACTGAGTTACACCCCGGTGCCAAACCCACAATTGGCCCCCCAATTGAACACGGCTTCTACTATGATTTCGAGATGGAACCCCTCAGCGAGGAAGGCTTGCGAGAAATCGAGAAGAAGATGAAATATCTAGTCAAGCAAAATCTGAAGATTAGTCGTGAAGAACATGATGGTGAATCACTTCGTCAAATGTTTGCTGATAATCAGTTCAAGATTGAGATCATGGATGACAAACTCGATGATGGTGCTGGCTCAAGTGTATATCGACAAGGTGAATTTGTAGACCTCTGCCGCGGCCCACATGTTCCATCTACATCCTATCTGCGCCACTTCAAATTGACTTCAACTTCAACCGCCTTCTGGAGAGCAGATTCCAGCAGGGAACACCTCGTACGCATCTACGGAATGTGTTACGCTACCAAAGAGGACTTACAAGCAAGAGAGAGATTGTTGAGAGAGGCAGCACTGCGAGACCACAGAAAATTAGGCAAGGATTTGCAACTTTTCCATATTGATGAGATGGTCGGCCAAGGCTTGGTTCTCTGGACCCCACGAGGAAGTGTAGTGCGTCAAGAGTTACAGAACTTCATAGGTGAGCATTTGAGAAGACAGGGGTATTCTCAGGTATTTACACCCCATATAGGAAAACTCGACCTATATCGCACATCAGGTCACTTCCCTTACTACCAAGATAGCCAGTACCCTCCACTTGTAGAGCGCGACTTAATGGCAAAACTTTCTGATGATGGGTGTAGTTGTTCTGAACTCTCAAACTTGATGGAAGAAGGTGAAATTGATGGTTATCTATTGAAGCCAATGAATTGCCCACATCATATTCGCATTTACAATTCCCAACCCCACTCATACCGTGACCTCCCACTAAGACTTGCTGAGTTTGGTACTGTATACCGCTGGGAACAATCGGGTGAAATTTCCGGATTAACACGCGTACGTGGATTCACTCAAGACGATGCCCATCTCTTTGTTACTGAAGACCAAATTGCAGATGAAGTGCTTGGTTGCATAGAGTTAGTACAGGTCATATTCGGAGTCCTAGGTATGGACGATTACCGAGTTCGTGTAGGATTACGTGAAGATGATTCCTCCAAATATGTAGGAGAAAGTGCGAAGTGGGACAAGGCCGAGGAGGCTTGCCGTTCTGCCGCAGCAAGTCTTGGAGTGCCATTTACTGAAGAAAAAGGTGAAGCTGCCTTCTATGGTCCAAAAATTGACTTCGTGGTGCGAGATGTGCTAGGAAGAGAATGGCAGTTGGGAACTGTTCAGGTTGATTACAATCTTCCAGAGCGATTCGATTTGGAATATGCTGGTGCAGATGGAGAGATGCACCGGCCCGTTATGATTCACCGTGCACCATTTGGAAGCATGGAGAGATTCTGTGGTGTATTGATAGAGCACTTTGCTGGGAAGTTTCCAACTTGGTTGTCACCTACCCAAGTCCATATCTTGACAATATCTGAGAAGCACATTGACTACGCAAATGAAGTCAGTAAAGAATTGAAATTGCTTGGAATCAGAGTTGAAGTCGATGACAGTGACAACACAATTGGCAAGAAGATCCGTACACACAGAAAGATGCAACCATCCTACATGTTAGTTCTAGGAGACGAAGAGGCTTCATCACGCACAGTCAGTATCCGAAACCGTGCGGGCGACCAAGTTCAAGGGGTTCCGCTTGACAATTTCATGGCTAATCTGTTAGCAGAGATTGAAACTAGGGATGCAGAGCAAAAACTTGTACCACCTCAAGAATAAACGCTTTACTGAGGTGTTGCTCAATCCCTACCCTCTATTCAACAGTAATTTCAGGAACAGGGACTGCCTTAATCCAGCCGAATTCATCTGCGGCATCTTGAATCTGAATAGAAGTCAACGCATCATAGAGTTCTCGAGTGACTGGGCCTACCTCATTATTGCAATAACTGGTACACAAATCACCCTTGCATATTGCACCAATAGGTGAAATCACCGCCGCGGTCCCTGCACAGAAGCACTCATCAGCTTCTAACACGAAATCGATATCGACTTTTTCTTCAACCACATCATATCCTCGATGGCGGGCTAAATCAATAATACTGGCACGAGTAATACCTGGCAAAATAGTACCAGTTAATTCAGGCGTGTAAATTACTCCGTCTTTGACACAGAAGAAGTTAGCAGCACCAACTTCTTCGATATAACGATGATTTGTAGCATCGAGATAGATGATTTCAGCAAATCCGTCCTTCTTCGCATTCTTGCTTGGCATCATGCCAGGGGCGTAGTTTCCAATCGCCTTGACCGCACCTGAACCACCTGGTGCAGCACGGTGATAATCTTCTGAAACTTTGAGGGCAATAGGAAGCATACCTCCCTTGAAGTAAGGACCTACGGGACAAACATAGATCATGAAAGTGTATTCTGGCGCAGGTGCAACCCCGAGAATAGCACCCGTACCCCATAGTACAGGCCTAATGTAGAGCGCTCCTTTACCGGTTGGTGGAACCCAGCGAGCGTTTGCCGCTACGACTTGGTTTACCGCTTCAAGAAACATGTCTACAGGGATTGGTGGCATTCCCAATCTGCGAGCGCCATCTGCAAGCCTCTCACCATTTCTTTCGGGCCTGAATAGTACAATACCGCCATTGACACTTCTCTGTGCCTTCATCCCCTCAAACAATCCTTGACCATAATTTAGGACGCCAGCGGCTGGTGAAATCGTAATGTCACCATAAGGAACCATTTCTCCATATTGCCATTCCTCTCCTTGTTTGCAGGTTGCCTGATACATCATATCAGTTGGTGTGAAACTGAATGTCATTGAGTCCCAATCAATCGATAAATCCTCGCTCATTGTGGCTCACCTTGGCAGACCTATGACAGCCTAGCAAACCCCAAGAAGTGGCCTCGGTTATCAACCGTTACCCCTTCCCGCATAGCAAGGGTTCATTGGACTTGGTCACAGTGGAGTGAAATGTATGACTCGAACAATTGTGCAAAGTTGCGTTGTTCAAGGCTCTTACATAATGGATTCTCAAACCCGTTCTGATACAGTCATTGAGTTGTGGTGCCGAGCACGTGAGGGACATTCAGTCCTACTTCTTGTCACTGGGATGAAGCCATGGTTGGAAATCAGCATACCTGGGAAACCGGATGATGGAGTTGATGTAGACCCTATGCTAGAGCAAGTTAGTTCAATCAAGGGCATCACAAAAATCCACGAACCTGTTGATAAATGGACACGCAATGGGGTGAAACCACACTGGAAAGTTGAAATTAAGCGGCCATGGATGATGACCGGTTCTCGTCATCAAATACGAAATAAATTAGAGAAAGATTGGGAACTTACTAATGCAGATATTCCATTTGTTAATCGACTATTCATGGACAATGACATTGGCCCACACATCAGTTGTGATAGTGATGTATTGTGGGCAGGAGATGGAGCGCCAGACGAATTGCTTGCTGAATTACCTGAATCACACAAAGGAGAAACTGCGCGGATGGATGCGGCTCAAAGAATCAAAACCGCTGGGGGCTCTGGCCTATATCCTGTTGATTTGATAGTGACTTGTGATTATTCTAATATTGAGAAATGCGAGCCATTCCCAACCCCATTTATCCTGATGTCGTTTGACCTTGAGACATCTATTACTGAAGAAACAATTCTCTGTGCTGCTGTGGTTATTCAGCAAGGACAAAGAGAAGAAACTTATGAGTTCAGAGGGAGTGAAATCGATATCCTCTCTGGCATTTCTCGATTAGTACGAGAAAAAGATCCAGATATCATCACGGGATACAACATTGACAACTTCGATCTGCCAAGGTTACAGATGCGAGCACGCTCGCTCGCACGCAAAAGTGATTTTTCTGTCCAAGCCGATATGTTTGGTTGGGGCCGAGTCCCTATCATTGAATCAGAATCAAAAAGATTGATTCCGGGTAGAGAAACAAACCGTAGAACTTGGCGCATTCATGGCCGCTGTGTACTAGATGCTTGGTGGCAAGCAAGAATGGTATTGAGACCAAAACGTGAGACGCTCAAATTTGTCTGCCAACTTCTATGGCCTGAGGATGAAGACCTCCATAAGATGGATGTGGATGCCTCCAAGATGGATAAGGAATGGGCTGAACGCCCAGATGTGGTAATGAAATACTGCGTTCAAGATACCATTCTGCCACTTAGAATATTAACTCAAATTCGTGCTGTTCAAACTAAAGAAGCATTGGCTTCTGTAGCAGCGGTACCTCTTGAAATTGCAATATCAGGAACCACATCACAGTGGATTGACAGCCTAGTCATCAGACTTGCAGACAGGGAGAATGTCGCGGTCCCTAGAACCAATCGAGGTAATCGCGGCGACCAAATCGTTGGCGGTTATGTGCATGAAGTTGAAGCAGGAGTGCATCGTTGGGTTGCAGTTCTCGATTTCAAATCGATGTATCCTTCAATAATGATTTCCAACAACATATGCTATACTACTCGCATCGATGAAAAAGCTCGGCCCGATGAAGCCCCAGAAGAAGGGTTCCATGAGTCTCCATACGGTGCTAAATTCCTACCCGCAGAAACTCGGCGTGGCTTAGTCCCACGTCTGTTAGAGGATTTGATGGAACTGAGGGCACATCACAAGAAGGAGATGTATGACGCCGCCAAGAATGACGATGGTGTTAATGAGATGTTTCACAATCGTATGCAATACGCAGTCAAGATTCTAATGAATTCGTTTTATGGAGTATTTGCCTCCAAATTCTATCGCTTCACTCATGACGATTTGGGGTCCTCTATCACAGCATGGGCCCGCTCAAACATCAAGAGCATCATCAAGCAACTTGACGATGAGAACCATCATGTGGTTTACAGTGATACGGATAGCGTCTTTGTCCAAGCCCCAGTAAAAGAGGGGGTGCCTTCGAAGATACCCACTGAAGGAGATGATTTGGTAGCTTGGAATGAAGCTGTCAGCGGCATGGTTGAATTCGGTGAAGAGATTGCAGAACGATTCACAAAAGAAGGGGCGGAACTAGAGTTTGAAACTGGGCTATCATCATTTTTCAGCCATGGGGCTAAGAAGCGCTATGTTGGGCAAATGGTATGGCCTGAATCTAAGTTACTTGTGCGTGGATATGAAGTGAGAAGAACAGATTCATTCACAATTCTAACCGATGCTATGACTCAACTTTTCGCAATGATTCTAGATGGAGAAACCGACCAAGCCGTACAACATTGTGTCGATCTAATCAAGAGAGTAAAGAGAGGAGATATAGAACCAAGAGACCTCGTCATTAGTAAATCGTGTAAAGGAAAGGTTAGAGATAATGGGCAAATTGATTTCACTACAGTCTATACAAACCCAGATAGATTGGTGCATGTAAGAGCTGCAAAGCAGAGAATTGCTGCCGGATTGAATTTCACCCCCGGCATGAAAGTTGGCTGGTTGGTTACAGATGCAAGTAAAAGCCCGATGGGGATTACTGCATGGATTGAAGATGAGACTGGTGAAGTTCAAACGGACTATGACCCCGAATTCTACATCAAAAGACTCGCTACAGCATTGGGGCGCATCACGGAGGCGTTTGGCTGGACTGGGGATGATCTCATCAAAGGCAACCGGCAAGCGACTCTGTTCTCTTTCTAGGCACCATTATTCTGCATATCGCCCTATTCTAAAGGCCGAAAGAAACTAATTTTCATCTCCCAATACGCCGAATGGTTGATGATAGACCGATGTGTGGTAGTAGTTGATGAAGAAAGCGATTGTGCGCCCATCAGTTCTTGTGATGCTACTGATTATGGTGGTTCTTTCACCCGGATGTTTAGAGGTATTCAATACTAATTCTGCACCCACTGCTACCTTTTCAGTTCAGGAAAGTGGAACTCTAAAAGCAGGCATGTTGCTCCATTTTGATGCTACTGGCTCTTCGGATGCAGAAGGAGATTCACTCACATATTCATGGAATTTCGGAGACACCAATACTGGAACCGGTTTGACAACATCTCACACATATAATTCAGCAGGTGATTACACTGTCATCCTTTCTGTTTCTGACGGGGAGTTTGAGACTCAAAAAGAGCAGGAGTTCAAAATATTTGCAGAAGATGCTGCAGAACCAACTGCTTCCATTGCTACATCAAAAGCAGATGATTGTGATGACGAGGAGCCTCCAGCATCAGGAACCTATATCCTCGTTTGGATTTGTGATGATGAGATGGATGAATCTGAAAGGGATTGGGACCCTTCGACCACCGTTTCACTTGATGCTACAGGTAGTGAGGCTGGAAGCGCAGAATCTTGGATAGTAAGTTGGAAATGGGACCTTAACATCAACATTGACGATGATGGTGACGGAGATAAGACAAACGATGTTGACGCCACCGGCGAAACCTACCAATGGGAAGTTTCCCCTGGTGAATGGAGGATTCAACTAACTGTTACAGATGACCAAGGAATGACCACTTCTAGTGATCAAACATGGGTGTATGTTAACGCCAGGGCGAAATGGAGTGATATCGGTGAGATAGGGAGGAATAATTCTGCAGATAATCCTAGAGAAGAGTTTACTGCTCCCTTGACTTATGATCTTCTGAATTCCCAGAAAATAAATCAGTTCAAGGCAAGACTTGTCTATCCAAAGAAAGATCCCGGCGCAGGTTGTGGAGCACTATGTGAGCAGGATAATAGAATGGACCTCTATTTCTTCAATGAAACAGATGAAGAGGTGCGTAACAGCAGTGCTAATTCTGATGAGCAACAAACAGACTCAGATTGTTCCGAAGACAATTATTGTTTGGTAATGACTTCCAGCACTGGTGATTTCCGTACCTATTTGGATGGTCAATGGACTGTCCAAGTTTTCAATACCAAACAACATAACGCAGAAATACTTGAATTACAAATTATTCTAAAGTACAAATGAGGTCATTTGCAACTCAGTTGAGCGTTTTCACCTCTGTTGAACATGTGCCTCTGTGGCGTTTAGTTCAAATAGGGGGGGTGAGTCGGCCGACTCACTCAAAGGAGTGTATAAACATGGGTTCACAATGGGAAGATAAGAGCAAGGAACACCTGAACATCGTTTTCGTAGGTCACGTTGACCACGGAAAATCGACCACAGTAGGTCGTTTGATGCTAGACAGCGGGCACATCGAGCCTCACGTTATCGAGAAGTTCGAGAAGGAAGCAGCAGAGCGTGGAAAGGCGGGATTCGGTTTCGCTTACGTTATGGATGGATTGAAGGAAGAGCGTGAACGTGGAATTACCATTGACGTTGCTCACAAAGAATTCTACACACCTAACTATTACTTCACAGTCATTGATGCACCTGGTCACCGTGATTTCGTCAAGAACATGATTACTGGTACTAGCCAAGCAGACGCTGCAGTTCTGAATGTTGCAGCTAACGATGGTGTCAACGCTCAGACCAAGGAACACGCTTTCTTGGCTAAGGTTCTTGGTGTCAAGGAACTTATTGTTAACGTTAACAAGATGGATATCTCTGGTGTTTCATGGTCACAAGACAAGTACAACAGTGTAGTTGAAGAAGTTTCAAACCTACTGCGCATGGCTGGTTTCAAGCCTGACGACATACCTTTCATTCCATGCAGTGCTATTGAAGGAGACAATATTTACAACAAGAGTACTAACACTCCATGGTACAGCGGACCAACATTGTTCGAAGCCATTGATGCAGTTACGTTGCCTCCAAAGCCAGTTGACAAGCCACTGCGCTTGCCAATTCAGGATGTATACAAGATTGGCGGAATTGGTACAGTTCCAGTCGGTAAGGTAGAAACTGGTATCCTACACTCAGGAAAGACTGTTCAGTTCAACCCAAGCGAACAAAGTGCTGAAGTCAAGTCAATCGAGATGCACCACTCAGTGGTCGATCGAGCACAACCTGGTGACAACGTTGGATTCAACGTTCGTGGTCTATCAGCAACTGACATCCGCCGTGGTGACGTAGCTGGTTACACCGACAACCCTCCAATGTATGTTCGTCACGATGAGACCTTCGTTGGTCAAATCCAGTTGATGGACATTCCAAAGGCAATCGGTGCAGGATACACTCCTGTGTTCCACGCTCACACATCACAAGTAGCAGTGCGCTTTGCAGAATTACTTGAGAAGACCAGCAAAGGTGAGAAGACACCAAACCCTGACTTCCTTGTAACTGGAGATGCATGTCTAGTTCGCTTCGCACCAACAAAGCCAATGGCTATTGAGCAGGCAGATACGTTCCCTGAACTATCCCGCTTCGCTATTCGTGACATGGGTAAGACCGTGGCTGCTGGCGTTTGCATGAAGATTGAGAAGAAGTGATTGCCAATTCAGTTGGGGAAAACCGAAGAAAACTCATAGGTTGGTCTCCTCATGGCAAGCATTACAGCAATCAAAGTCACAGGACTTAATCACGAGCATGTTGATACCTTGTGTAGCGGAATCAAGATGATTTCAGAGCAAACTGGCGTCTCAATGAGAGGGCCTATTCCTCTGCCTACTCGCCGTCTTGTAGTTCCATGCCGCAAGAGTCCCGATGGAGAAGGTTGCGAGACTTGGGATCATTGGGAAATGCGTGTTCACAAGCGTCTAATCGAATTAGAGATTAATTCTGCAAAGGATGAAGCTGTGTTAGCAAGAGTCGTTCATGGCTTGGACATCCCTGATACGGTGACTATTGAAATCACCCTAAGAAATGTAACTTGAATCTGAATTATTCAGTTTGAGTCTCACTCAATGAGTGAACTATTATCACAAGTTTGCTTTCTCTGCTAATCCTGCAGCAATTAATCCGTTAGCATAGTTGGAATCACAGAATTCAATATCGCCTGTCATCAATTCCAATTCTTTGCCATCTGCATCAATTATGGGTTCAGGTAAATCTTGCAATATCTTGATGCGGATCATATCTGTAGAGGACTCTTCTCCACCCTCATTATCATCATCTTGAGATGTTGTTGTAGTGTCGTTAACTGGTTGGGGAGAAATATCGGGATTGACCATTCCTGATGTAGGGTATGCACTCATTCGAGCAATCCTATCTTCCTCGTCATCATCTGGATCATCATAGGGAGTTTTCTCAATTTCTTCAAACTTAATTTTAGGAGGTCCTTGACCTGTTAGTCCACCTTCTTGCTTGACAAAGGAGTCAAGTTGAGTTGTCCCCGGCTTTACAGTTGGAGTTGCTTCTACTTCAGCAAGTAAACCCTGTTGCAAAACATTCCAAGAAACTTGGTGTTTGTATTTCTCAATTAATTCATTTAATCCTTCGTAAAAGGCTCTTTCTGCTGCATCATGCCTCTGCCAATCTAGTGGTGCTAAATTCTTCTTAACTTCACCTAGGGCATCACCATGAGGGGCTAAAGTAAGATTGTCAGTAGATGCATGACGAACAAATGAAGTAAGTCTATGTTGAGTCAAATCTGCAACTGCTCTTCTGACATTTCCTTGCCTTCTACTGAGATTGACTGCCTTGACACTCCAACCTTCATTTTTACCAATCTCTGCTAACTCAGTATCAATGTTACCTAGTAGAAGTGCAACTTGGGTCCAAAAGTCTGGACGTGGTAATTCAATTGGATGATTTCGCTTTGATTGTTGGCGAACTAAACTGAATAATTGGTTTTCAATTGCCTGCAATTGAGTGGCGCTGACCCGCGACATATCACTTCCATCACTCTGCATTTAGGTCGCCCGGAACTCCCCTGCACAGGGACACCCTAAGAATGCTTCACTTTGAATCAATGATTGAAAATATTTGCACGTCCACTGTTGGAGAGGATTCAAACGAAGAAAGCGCACACAGTAGTGTGCGGAGGCGGTGATATGTCGCGGAATTCGATGTCCATACGCTCGTGCCTCATTGTCTTGATTTTCATCTTAACACCTCTTTCCCCATTTGCAACATCAACTCATTCTAATTGGTCTGGACCAAGTGTGGCTGATTTAGGCGAAGGTGGTGGAAATACTACTATCACTGGTTTTTCTATTCCTGAAGGTGAGACTATTCTTGATGCATGGCTTGAAGTTGGTGAGGATAGCAATTCAGATCTTGGCACAGGAATGGTGTGGGAAGAAAATGCGCCTGGACGACTCAATTTCAGTTGGGGTTTATGGAATTCAACAACAACTAATTTCTTTGATGGAGCCTTAAGTTTAGACGCTGACCACTCTGTAGGCCGTATCAATGATTTTGAAACCTTAACTCGCACTTTACAAGATTGGACTATGGGAGGTACACAGGGAATTTGGGAGGTTAGCGATATGTTAGGAATTCCTGGTCAATTGAATGGTTCTGCTAGGGAATCAAGTGGCGGCTTAATTCCGATTGGAGGAGTCACTGGACGATACATCATTGCCACCATGGCTGACCAATCATTACCAAATGGGGTGCACACATGGATGGAATCACCCGATTTCTATGTACCCCCAATTGTCAATGATTTCAATTTCACTTTTTCACATTGGCAGCACATGTATACTCCCACATTGGGTTCTGGTAATGCTGATGGTGCTTGGGTTGAGATGAGTGTTGATGGTGGCCAATCCTGGAACTACATTATTCCTGATGGTGGTTACAATAACCGCATCAGTTCTGCTGCACCTTCACCAAATGGAAGTGGTGGATCTAATTTTGAAGTATGGGCTTCACCCAATGCCACTGGTTGGCAACAAGCATCATTCCATCTTGATAATCAACCCGGCATAACCAATGCAAGTACTGTTCGTTTCAGATTTGTGGCTTGGACTGACATGAACTCAACGGTACAACGTCCTGGATGGTTCATTGACAATGTAAATCTAACAAATGTAGGAGCAGATGCTGGAGCATGGTTTCACGGCAATCTAACAGGGCCCTATTTGGATAATGCTGAATCTTACTTGATGTTTGAAGTCAATCTATCAAATGCAAGTGGCCCAATAATGCTGGACTACGCTGTTGATTTTGATATGGAGGGAGACGTCTATGACAATTTCCGTTGGGAATGGTCACTCAACAATTCTAGTGCTTGGCCACCTTGGACTCCATTTTCTGTAGATATGCCTGCTTTTGGCGTAGTCATTGGAGGACAGACTTATGTTGATGATTCTAGAGGTTGGAAACATCTTTCTCATCCACTACCTCAAACACTTGCTGGCAATTCATCAGTTTACATCAGAGTCTATTTGGAAACCGATAACTTTCCCGGTTCCGGATTTGGTGGCACTACACTTGACCCACCAGAAGGTTTGTTCTTGGATGATGTGATTATTACTTCAGGTACTACGGGCAATCAAACAACTCATTTGAATTTGAATTTCACTGATATCAATAATGGTAATACAACTCACAGCGGAATCGGAACAGGATTAGATGAGTGGCAACATTTACCATTGTATGGCATTAATGGCCCAAGTTATCAATACGATTCTTTTGAGGATTCCCCCCCTCTTCCAGAAGGTTGGAGTACAGAAACCGTCAGAGGTTCTGACTGGGAATTCCAAGCTCATAACTTAAACTGGAGTTATGGTCCCGACGCACCATCTAATGGTTCATACTATGCAGGTATTGAATTTGGGGGTTTGTATCAAGCAAACACATGGTCTCATCTGACTTCACCAATAATGAACATACCAGCAAATAGTCACGCTCGTATTTCATTCAAGCAATTTGCTTGTGCAGAAGAGGCATGGGATGGAGGTGTTCTCTACATTTCAACAGATGATGGTCGAAATTGGATTCCATATGGAGCAAATGAACCAGGTTTCTATGAAACATTACAGAACTTGAACTCTGCATCCGAAATATACAACCTATGGGCAATTGATGGTAGTGATTCAGTACCAACATGTAATGGTCAAAGAGGGACAGGCGTAAACAAATCATGGATTACAAAACAGGCAGATGTTAGCCAATTTGGTGGCCAAGGGATTCGCCTTCGCTTCTCTTTTTTCACAGACCAATTTATTGAATCAGATGGTTGGTATCTTGATGATGTGGGTCTCTATGTTGATTGGTTTGAAAAGAATGGCACTTGGATTTCTGATCCAATCGACACTAGTAGAAATGGAATGGGCACTATAGATATTGATGCCACAGTACCTAACGGAACTTGGGCCCGTTGCACTTTGTTATTTGAGGATGGCACTGTTGTACCAAATATGGAAAATCTAAGTTTTCCAATCACCCCATCGCCTAGCATTGTTGAATCTAAAATGAGAATTAAACTAGAAATTGGTACTGATATCCCCCAGTTAACACCTAAAGTTCACGCATTATATGTAGGCGCCACCACTATTTTTTCTGCACGTGATTCAACCAACGGCTGGATTATCTCCCCCCAACTAAATCTGAATAAAACTTCTGAGAATGTGACAAATCAAATTCTATCTACTCAGTCAATTAATGGGCCACTAATCTATGGAAACAATCCAATGCAAACATTTCAGATTTCTGGTTTTGGCTCCGGCACAATTGTCAAACTCCTTGATGAAATGGGGACGATTTTTTACTCTGGAGCATTGAGCAATGGGACAGTCCAAAGAAATACGCCACTCTCCGCATATAGAGTTCAGATAGATTTGCAACCTGGAGGTTGGCTTCAAAACTTACAGGTACAAGGTAGAATATTGCAACCGGGATTGAATGTCTCTGTAGATATTGGCAATGATGGCATACTTGAATGGGAATTTTCTGAAGGTAATGATGGCCGGGGACAATTAGGGTGGCAGGATTCCCTCATGTCATCCAATAATAGAAGCGCTACTACAAACAGCCAGACTAATGGGATGAATGCTTTATCTATCCTAATTCCTGATGGTGCTATAGTTACTGGTGGCTTAGTGGGTTTACAAACCGACCAGCAGTCAGTGGTGGTTAACTTATCAATTGGAGGAGCAACGCTGCTGAATCAGGAGGCAATACCTGCTGGGCTAGGGGCTATGATACCACTAAATTGGGCAGCAATTCAATCAATCAATTCCCAGTCTGCAGAACCTTGGTCAAATTCTACTAGAGATTGGAAGAGAGTCCCAATTTCAATAGATACTACAGGGCCAACTCAGTTCCAAATTTATGGAATCAATTACGTATTAACAGAGAATTTGACAGGACTAGGTTCTATTGTGTCTAATTCAATGGATGCCACTGCTGCAGTGAACGGAATTCACGAAATTCCAGTTCAAGTGAAGGCTGACGCGGGCGGAGTATCTTTGTGGGGGGGAGTAGAACATGAACCTCTTATTACTGATGAAATCATATCAGCACCTCAGACTTGGATTCCAGATAGGGCTACTGTAGTAATTACAGAACACACTCACTTATTTTCTGCAACTGATATCGTTATTGCAAATATATCTCTCCTAACACAACCCGGATTCCTAATTTCATTTTCCGCTACAGATTTTGGGTCAGGTGGAACATTTACCCAATTAGGAGGAGGTGGCCAAGTTGCCATCAACATCTCTGCTAGTTCTGTTGTATCAATTAACAACGGTTGGAGAATCACATGGGTGTTGCAAACAGAATGGAGTTGGGATGATGTTGATTGGATAGATATCTCATCAGAATCATGGGGGATAAATGGGGAACATTTGCCCCCCGCCACCACTAGAGTAGGAGTTAGTTCCAAAGCCGTTGAGAATGATATGGAAATAGACGCTTGGGAAGTGAGGGGACAAGAAAACCGTCTACTCTCTACTCGTGGTTCACCTTCTTACCCATTTGAAGTAGCTGCTGGCTCAATTGTTGAGGTTTCTGGCACTGTACGTTTTGAAGATTCTAGTATGCGTCCATCCTTCGATGATTTCATGGTCACTGTGCAAGTAGAAGGTGAATCTGGAATTTACCATGTTGCCGCCACGAGTGGTAGTGATGGGCATTGGAATGCAACTGTTGTTCTCAATGAAGAAAGTGGTGAAGTTAATCTTACATCATGGATTCTTAGACCGGGGCCAAGTGGTGTGTCTCTAAATGGTGCAACTGACGCCACCAAAGATAGAACGCCTGTTGCCTTAATCATCGATGCAAATCCACCGATATTATCTCCATTAATGGTTCATACGCCAAGTGGTGTAAGGTTGGCCGATGGTAATGTATGGCCAGATGATAGACTATTGCCCATTTCTGTAGAAATAACGGAAATTGAAGCATTGGGTGGGCCACTTGAACTTCATGTATGGCGAGAGGGGCTCGATGATATCGATGGTGATTCAGAGGCTGATGATTTGGAATACTTAGTTTTCAGACAAATCACCCCAATTAAAGCACAAGGCACAGTGAGGTTTGACTTTCCAGCAATCGATCTCTTTGCTAATGGAGAATTGAATAAAGTGTCACTCTATGTTACAGGTACAGACTTAGCTGGGCACCCTGTAGAGAATGGAGGAGGGCCAGGAATAGAAAATGACATGGCCACACTCACTACACAAGCAGACCTACCCACTACCCTTTCCCTTCCTTCCATAAAATTAGATAGATGGGGCAATAATTTGCTTGTGGGCGTAACTCATGAGGTTTCATTTTCACTAACAGATGGAAATGGAATTAGTTCACTTGACAATATATCGGTAAGTCTTGCCACCGGAGATTCAAGAGGTGATATTTGGTTCGCCCCCCTCTCTGGGACAATAGGAGTAGATGATGATTCACCCATTACTCCGGTTGATGTAATTATTTCAGAGCTTTCAGCAGGTTCATTCAATGTTGCCTTTAGATTCCGTATTGGTGCTGATGTACCTGCTTCCTGGAATACATCTACTCAATTCCCAAGCATAATAATTGTCGAACACGGGCAATTGCTAGAACTCGGAGGAGATGTATTGAACCATCTTGAATGGCGTATTGACGGGCGAATTAAATTAGCCCTAAGTCAAGCAACAGATCTAACACCACCCGGTAGTGGATTAGTTGATGGAGTGCTCTATTTACAACCAGATGACCGATTCAATCTTTCAGGTCGGTTGATTCACCTAGCAAACCAAGAAAACGTGACATTAGATGGTGAATGGCAAGTACAAGTTAGCATGGATGATAGCCTAAATGAACCAGAAAATTGGCAAACTGAACTTACTGCTAACCAACGTTTCACCACGATTTCTGAAGTACCACAAAATCGTTGGAACAAAGGTACTGCTACAATTACGGCTGAAGTTTCTGGAGGACCTGTGACTATGCCCATAGGTGCAATGACTCTTGAATTAGTTATTGATGGCGTAGCTCCAATAGTGGATTTTCCTGAAACCACTTTGAGAATAATCAATTCTAATCAGATGTCACAACAATTAGTTACAATTCAAATCCATGAAATGGGTGGAATGAATGATGAGCCTTTGAATATGCACTGGTCATTTCGCCGTCATGGCATCGAAATCTTGGGTTTGCATGGTTTGGCTGAATTGCCCTTAGCAACCAATTTTGATGGAGTATGGACTTACTCATCTAGGATTGATTTCGATGTCAATAATACACTTCTTTTACCCGGCGATGAAATGGTAATTTGGGTTGAAGGTAGTGACTTAGCAGGTCATCCATTTGTAGGAGTTGGAAGTGAAGGAAATGAACGGATGCCACAACTTCGGGTCATCTATTTCCACCCAGTAATTTCAGATTTATCCGTAAATCCATTTCAGCCAACCGTTGATTCAATCTTCACCATTGATGGCAAAGTTTTCAATGAAGGGAATGACATGGGTGCTACTAAAATCGGCCTTTGGACATGGCAAGCCAGTGGTGATAGCGGGCGATATATTATTCTGAATGAAACAAATATCACGTTGTTGCCCCAACAACACGCATTATTCACATTCGATGTAGAGGCTTGGAGTTCAGGTGATTTGCAACTCTATATTGTGATAAATGACAATCCAAATAATTTGACCAGTGTGCCTGTTGGCATAGTTCGAGAACAAACCACAAGTGAGGCTTTCTTATCATCACTCAACACACCTATGACGATAGGTTTCATGATTCTAATTATCTCAGTGATGGTGATGGCTATTGCAATATCAAAACGAGTTGAGGATGAGTGGGAGGAAGATGATGACATTCCTCCACCGCCCCCTTGGGGCCTAGATGATTGGCCTGAATGGGCGGGACCCCCCCCTAAGGTTCTAACTAGAGCAGAACCATCACATGAGGAAGAATGACAAAGGGAAGCGCCTAGCCAAGCCCACCGCAGGGGTACCCGAGTGGTCAAAGGGGGTGGGCTCAAGATCCACTGCTTAGTGCTTCGCAGGTTCGAATCCTGCTCCCTGCATCATATTGGTCCGCAAATAATTAATCACAATTCGGTTGACCATAATTATTCAATATAAAAATTGATTTTGCAATTGAAAAGTACACCTATTTATCCATCACATTCTTCAGTCACATTCAAACAGGGAATGCAATAGGTCAAGACATGCGCAAGCGTAAAGATGATTCAGAAGATTTCATCTTTTTCGATGATTCAGATGATGAGGTACTTGTAGAACCTGTAACTGATTCATGCTCTGATGATTGTTGTGACCCAGAAGATATGGCAAGCCCAGTCACACTAATTACCAAGAAAACTTCTGGTTCTAAAAAGAAACAAGCGGGATCATCTAAAATTGATGATACTGTTTTTGTTGCAGAAATCGTTGCAGATGGAATACATGATTTTGAATGGCATATCCTAGGCATGGATTGCCCTGACTGCGCAATGAAAGCAGTCTCTGCAGTGAACAAAAACATAGCAGTTTCCTCTTGTGAAATATCACATGTAGATGGGCTAGTTCGAGTTAGTGTTGATTTAGGCAAAGGAAACCTGTGTAATGTAAATAATATCCTCAAGAGTCTTGGTTACGAACCTGATGTACCATGGATGCGATTGCGTGGAGTCACAGTTGAATCCGTATTGGGACGCCAATCATGCGATAAGAAATCACTCAAACGGTTGATTCAATCAGCATTAGGTATTCTTGATGTGAAATTAGACGGTAATCACATTTTAATCCAAACACCAACCACTTTCAATCCATCATACCGAGTCGAATTAGAACTTACCTTAGAAAGAATGACTGGTAGTAAATTAAACTTAATTGAATCTGAAATCACTGGTTTATCCATTACAGATCAGAGATTAATTGGTGCTTCATATGCCCTTCTTATTCTTCCACTAATAATGGTTCTTGATTTTATAGGAGCCCCTGCATTTATTGTTGCCACCCTTGGCATTTCTGGCATTGTAATAGGGGGCTTCAGAATGTTCAAAGAAGCCGTTGCTAGTATTAAGAATAGAATATTAGGATTCCAGATACTTACTACAATGGCCGTGGTAGGTGCGACCGTTCTCCAACATTGGCCTGAAGCACTGATGGTCGTTTTATTGGAAGCAGTAAGTGGGCATCTAGAATCTTCAGCACTTATCAGGGCAAGAGATGCAATGCAAGGTGGCCTTGATCGCCTCCCCCAGCAGGCACGAGTAATTTCTGCAGAACAAAACAAAACAGAGGTGCCCCCCGAATATGACATTACAGTATCTTCAACTACTTTCAGCGTAAGTAATTCACCGAGTTCTTCTCTTGACCCATCGCATCCTGAGCCACAAAAGGTGCCAATTGATTTGGTACAATTAGGTGACCTTGTCGAAGTAAGAAGTGGAGAACTTATTCCAGTAGATGGTTTTATTGTTGAAGGAATTGGTCAAATAGACCGTGCACCAATGACGGGCGAAAGTGTCCCGATAAGGATTGAATCTGGAGACTTTGTAGAAGCCGGCCTTGTACTAATTCGTGGCCCACTAATCATAGAAGTTTCAGCAGTTGGAGATGATACGAAACTATCTGGACTAATTGAAAGGGTTCACACTTACCGTGATCAAGCACCCCGCGTGCAGTCATCGATAGAATTATTCACGAAATTCTGGGTACCCACTGTAATGATTTGCGGAGGATTCGTTGGTCTTATTATTGGAGATATGATGATGATGTTATTGCTATGGGTAGTAGCTTGCCCCTGCTCCCTTCTCTTAGCTGCTCCAGTCCCTCACGCCGCTGCTCTTTCTAATGCGGCGCACTTCGGAATAATTGCTAGAGGGGGCGATGTTCTTGAGCGCACAGCCCGAGTTGATCTCGCCTTGTTAGATAAGACTGGTACACTGACTAGTGGCCACCCTTGTCTAGATTCTGTTGTATTATCTGATGGGATAGAGATGGACGAGGTTCTTTCTTTAGCTGCGGGTTTGGAACAACGTAGTAACCACCCCTATGCAGCCACTATATTGACAGCAGCTTCTAGTCAGGAAGTCCAGCCCACCAAAGTTGCATCCATATCAGACGGAGTTGCTGGAGTTAGTGGTAAAGTTGGTAGAGCCATCGTTAGATTCGGTAGTGAGAATTGGTTGGTTGACGAAGGAGTCAAAATCCCAAAACCACTTACCTTAGCTGCTGCTAATGCGCGCAACAACGGGTTTGGCCTCTCCTTACTTTCAAAAAGCAAAGTAGCACTGGCTTTGTTCATATTCAATAACGATGATTTGAGAGATGGAGCAACAAATCTAATTACCGATTTGAAGGATTTAGGGATTTCTGTTGAATTACTATCGGGAGATTCTCAATCTGCTGTTGAGTCTTTGGGTGGGAAATTAGGGATTGAGGGAACTTTTTGCCGCGGTGAAATTGACCCCGATGGCAAGGCAATATGGGTACAAAGACGCAGCCAAGCTCTCTGCACACTAATGGCTGGTGATGGATTCAATGATGCCGCCGCTCTTGCTTCAGCCGACGTGGGTGTAGCAGTAGGGAGTGGTGAAAGCGTGAATCTAGAAGCCGCTGATGTATTGATTCCAAGTAAAGATCCTCGAATCCTTTCCCGCTTAATTCGCCTATCTAGAAAAACAAAAAAAATAGTCCAAATCAATATTTTCATTTCCTTCCTGGTAACATTATTACTGGTTGTTTCAGTTATTTACAAATGGCATGAGAGTCTTGTCCTAGGCGTATTTGTGCACGAAGCAAGTGCACTCATCATCATCCTTAACGGGGTGTGGTTAGCTGAGAAGGGAATGAGTCGATTTGGTATGCTTAGTAACCTGTTCAAACAACTTGGTGAAGATTGTATTAATGCTTGGAAATCACTCAAGTCGCTAATGAACGCAAGTAATTAAATGACGCACTTGTTATAGTATAGTACCAATTGAAATGTAACAACCGGAGGAATTGCAATGACAAAGATTCGTGGAGATTCCCGTCAAGTAGCGCTTGCTCACGAGACGAGGAGGGGCATCGTAAAGACTCTACAAGGTGTAGAAGAAAAATCAACAGTTCAAATCCAGGAAGCGATTAATGTCACGCGTTACCATCTTTATCATCATTTACAACAGTTGACAAAAGCCGGAATCATTGAGAACCACCGCGACCAAGGAAGAGCACGGTGGTGGAGACTTACTGGACCGATTGATATTGATGGTGGAAGCACTACCACTCAACCAGACTTGACAGACCTTCCAGAAGAAATCGCTACACTCATCCGTGGGGGAGCTGATATTCATTGGATTGAAACCCCTAGTTCAGCAAGAGATGCAATTGCTGCAAAGAAGATGCTCGAATCTGTCGCAGAAGAATGGGGAGTAGAACTTAATCTACCTTTTACATTCACACCAAGTGGCATTCTTGTTATTGGGAAATCAAGGAATTGAGGTGTCATTTTGAGCGAAGATGAGGAGGTTGTTGTTGAAGATGAGGGCCCATTTGTTGTGGACTCAAGTATAGCCCCCCCTCTCATCAACTGCCCCAATTGTGATGGATTACTTCCTCTAGGCCTTGGAGAGAAGAACTGTGTCCTGTGTGGAGCTGTTGCTCGTGTTGATCATGAAGCCACTAGGAAAGAATGGATGGAAGAGAGGGTTGCTTGCCCATCTTGTTCCAAAGTATTAGTGTGTGGAGTGAATGATAGGCCTGCAACTGTGGCTTGTTCATCCTGTGCAAACCAATTTACCATTAATCCAAAGATTGTGAAGGTGGAGATCTCATGCCCGGCATGTGAGCGTCGCCTCAGACTCAAACCACGCCCTGGTTCAAGACAGATTACCTGCCCTGCCTGCGAAGATTCATTCAAAGTCACATTTTAAGGGAATTCAATTCATCCCCCCATAAACACCGGCAAAACCCATTTAGGGTGTAAGAATGACTGTTTGACGGATAATGTCACCCTCATCACTCAAATAGGAAGAGAGTGGCAGTAACGACATAGGAGCGTACTGCTCCAGGGGATGGGACCCTGACAGAAACAGAAGCGAAGTTAGCAGAATTGAAGAAGAGGGTTGTCGCTGGTAGCGAACAATCACTCGCTGAATTACGTCATCAAATTACTGGTGCCGACTCCCCTTCAGCAGACCGAGCCGGACAGATTTCTGCAAATCTTAACGACGAGGAAACCCTACATCAAAACCTCTCAAGGGAAAGACGGCTCCGTTTGAAAGATCAAGCTGAACGCCTTAGCACAGCAAAAGGTGCAATGAGTCGGGCCCTGCAGTTAGAGCATCAATCAATTCTCACTAATCTAGAATCTGAAATGAGGGAAGTGATGGAATCAGAACTCTCTCGCCTTGAAAAGGATACCCTGGGGAGAGAAGAGGAAATTCTACGTGAAGAATTGAATATGAGACTAGAAAGAGAAGAAATTTCTCTCAAAGAACAACTTGAAGTCGAGCGAGAACGCCGTCTTTCCACAAGTAGAGAGCAAATACAATCACAACTTTCTGAGGAAATGAGTCAAGAGTTTGAGCGACGCCGAGCTTTTCTCCAGGAGAAAATGGAAATTGAAGCAACGCAAGCCCTACAAGAACAATTGAGTAATCTTGAATCAGAATTAAAATCAGAGATGGAAGACCAACTAAAATCTGAGGAAGAAATACAGTCCGAAACTATTGAATCCGAGCAACAAGCACGTCTTGCTGAGAGAGAAATACAACTCCGAGATGGTATTCGACGGCGTCTTGAGCAACAACTGCGCAGCCGCCTGCGCGCTCGCGAGGCACGCTTGAGAAGTGAGTATGAGCACCGTGCCCACCGCCTAGAGGAAGAAATTGCTAAGGATCTACAAGATGAACTTGAAGAGCGGTTAACTTCTGAAACTGAAAAACTCGAAGAGAGAATGATGCAAGATCTTGAGTTGGCAATTGCTCGCAAGAGAGATGAAGTCCGCTCTTCAATTCTAAGTGAACTAAACAAACAATATGGTGAACGCCTCGCAGAACGCAAACAGCGCTTACGAGAACGTTATGACTTAACATTCAGCCAATCAATTGACGAGATAGAACATTCCCTAAACATTGAACTCGAAGACACCCTAGAATCCCAGATGTCTAATGATTTTGATTCCTATCGTAAAACACGTGAGTCTGAAATCTCTAGCCGATTATCTAGATTCCGCCACGATAGAGAAATAGAATTACGAGAACAACTTTCATCTTCATTTGAATCTCGCAAACAAGAGTGGATTGACCAACTAGAACAGGAATTCCGAGCAAAAGAGTCAGCAGTGCAACGCCAAATAATGGCTGAGATAGATGCTCGTGTGCGAAATGAGAAAATTTCTCAAGAAACCTCTCTTGACTTGTTGAAGCAAGAAACTGCAATGGAACTTGAAGTTGAAATGGAATCACGCCTTAGAGAATTCCGCGGCCGAAAAGAGCAAGAGGTTACTGATCAATTAGAACGGCAACTTGCCAAGAGAGAAGAAATTATGCGCAATAAAGCACTCATTGAAGTGCGTCGCAGAGAATCTGAAATCAGAGCTGAAATCGAAGCACAACTCTCTGTCAAGAGAACAGAAATACGTGAACGCCTAGCAACTTTAGAGCAACGTTCTGAGGAATTCAAACAAGTTGCTGAGGAGAAGATTCGTGGACAACTTGAGCGCAACCTTGTCTCTGAAGAAGATCTTGAAGATGAGATACGACTCAAGCAGATGGAAGATGAATCTGAAAATCTGAAATCTCAAGATGATGTGCTTGCTCGTAGAGAGCGTTGGATGGGTGCACTACAAGGTGCCCAAGGGCAAATGCCTGAAACAGCCACAGGTAAGTTGGGTGGCTTGCGAGGTGGAGGTCGCTTAGGTCAGCCTAGTGCAGCCCGAATCGGGACTGGTTTACAGGCAGCACCTGGAAGTTCACTCAAGCCGGCCGGGGGTCGTTTAGCGCCTGCGCGTGCGCCAATTGGTCAAAAAGTAGAACCTGAAGCAATCCCACAACAAACCACAACAATACCTAGACCAACAGCAGATTCTAGTTTAGCAGGTCGTTTATCACCAGTTAGACCACCTGTCAAGGTTGATGCTGAATCCCAAAAGCCTGCCCGTTCACTAAGTGACATAGCTCAGGAAGAGATTGTTTCTCAAGGCGAACTAGGCCAAGATGCTGATACTTCACCTTCTACTCTAATGGATATTGCAGAAAAGGATGATTGGGATGATGACGAGGAAGATGATGAAAAAGTAATAGAAGATACTTCCCAAATGCTCGAAAAGATCTCTCGAGGGCCGCCAGGCGGCGGAGCGCTGATTCAATCTCCACCTCAAGATGACGCGCCTTCACGGGCCCCTTCTAGGAGAGGGCCTCCTGGTGGTGGCCGCCTAGTTCGTGATGATGATTCGCCCCTAGAACTCACTCGTCCCTCAACAGAAGGAGAGGTAAAGAAAAACGATGTACTAAAGCCGGTTCGCAGAGCAGTTCTTCAGCCTAAGTCAGTTGAAACAGCAACATTACAGCCGGTCCAGTCTAGTACCAAGGTACTCAAGCCAACAACAGCACCAAAGGTTGCTAAATTAACTCCAGTAAAGCCAACCCTTACCCCTGTAAAAACAGCTGTCCAAGAAGAAGAATGATTAGAAAATTGATTTTCAAGGTCAATTTTCAGATAATCGAGTAATCGCCGCATTGAAAGGTAGGACGCATCTAAGGACACTATGCGACGACAGTTGGGACTATCCACTATTCTACTCATCGGAGTATTTATTCCACTTATTTTTTCCACTACAGCCACTGGAACAGGACTTGCAAATGCAGGCTCGATAAATGAATTTAATGTTAGCACATCTGGCTGGTGGCAGACTTATGATGGACTCACTGTAATAGCAGATGAATCTGGGCTGATTACTGCGTATGATTTGGAGGATGATGGAACCCTCATTCAACAATGGAGCGTAGATCTAAACACTACAATCAACAGTGGAGCAATTGACAATAATCAACATCGATTGGCGATTAGTACTGAAAATGGAGTAGTTGTAATTTCTACAGAATTACATTCAGTACTTTACTCCATTCCAGTTTCTAGCGGAGTTGATGATATTGCATGGAGTAGTCAAGGAGAACTTTGGGTTAGTAATCGCGTCTACAAATATGCAATGAAATATGATGATACTCTAGACACTGGAGTAACTACAGTGGGGCATGCCATTAAATTATCATCTATTATTGGCCTATCAGATGGAAGGATTGTGACTGGCGGTCGAGATTTAATTATTCGTGTATCTGCTGCAAATGGCACCCATGAAACTGATTTGATGGATATAGAGAGCGATGTCTCTGGCCTCTATTTGTTTGACGATGGAGATACTCTACTAGTAGCCACAACAACTGGACAACTTGTGACATATTCTACGGACAATTGGCAAAAGACTGGAGATGTTAAACTTACAAACGGTGGCGCCATTCATTCGGTCATATTAATGGAAAATGGTGACTTGGTTGTCGGTACAAATAATGGCTACTTATCTAAATTGAATAAAACAACTCTATCTGAATCTCAAAATGATATCTTTTCATCACTTGGTGATGTTGTTGGGATTAAAGCAGGTTTGAATGAGTCATTTTTCTTACTAGTATCGTTTTCAGATAAGTCCGATATATTGATGTTTGACGTTGATAATGATGACGATGGAATTGTAGATGTCTTAGATTCCTTCCCCAATGATTCCACACAGCACACAGATACAGATGGTGATGGATATGGAGACAATCAACAGGGCAATAACGCAGATAAATT
>Ga0208639_1000730_pt1 | contig 24279 bp, 15 predicted proteins | sample ETNtaG_33_FD_185772 | JGI IMG/M metagenome (GOLD analysis project Ga0208639, IMG submission 185772) | Marine microbial and viral communities from oxygen minimum zone, Eastern Pacific Ocean - ETNP201310SV76 (SPAdes) (version 2) | ecosystem: Environmental > Aquatic > Marine > Oceanic ...
GGTTGTTGTGACGGATTGGGTACTGTCTTGGTCTCAATGACAGCATCCGCTGCCGCCCCGACGTCTTCGTCGGAATCTCCACTCACTTGCTTGGCCTTTTCGAGTAATCCGCCAGACATAGGTTTCACCTCTACGAGGTGTTCTTCGGGCTTGGGGTTATCAAACCGTTGCCTCAACTGAGCAACAAACCCATATTGTGGGCCGGATTCAATTTGCCGTCAAAATAACGGTTCAAACAGAGGACTGGGGGAATCTGCTGTCGCTTCACCATGATCCTCATTGCGTCGCTTGGCCACAAATGCTGCCGCCAATCCCAACATCATCAAACTCGGGAAGAGTTCAAAGCCGGGCAAGTAAACACCGCGAATGTAAAGCGTAACCATCTGAGTTTGTGACATCTCTACACCGCCGCTACGGATTGAGTGCTCGGAAGTGGTTCTGAAATCCAACTGGTAGTAGTGGTCTGACCAACCTTGCTTCTTTGGTGTGCGCATCATGACTCGCATCTTGACGGGTGGTGCTTTCGACTCAATCCAAGTGTTGACTTCTGGAAGTGAGATTTGGAAGCCTGCGTCAGCGAGTTCATCTCGGTTGTTCACGGAGATGATGAACTGGTCACGGTTGTTACCGTCGTTGTAGATACCGAATTCAAAGATGTAGTCGACCTTGGGTCGCAATTGCTTGAATGGCTCATCGGCCTGAATTCGCAGCATTGGGAACTGCTTGACCACAACGACCAGACTGGTTGTCTGTGAAGTGCAGGTCGGGCAAGGTGCGCCGTTTGCCTGATCAACTCGAGCGGAGATTGTGACCTGGCGGCTACCTTCAGCCATCTGGTCTTCACCGCGAACAACCACTTCGAAAGTGGTGGTGTCACCAGCTGCTACGGTGATGGAACCTGGAGCGGCATAGGTGAGGCCTGCGGCGGTAATCTGAATGTTGACCTTCTCGACATACAGTGTTGGATTCTGTGCATCACAGTAGGTGGTACCGATTCGGGTATCACCAGGTGCAACATCGATTTCAATGGCGGTCGGTGAACAGGTCAAGCTGATGTCAGGGTTGATTTGCGCTTCGGCATTGTCAACTGTTCCGGCCCAAGTGCTCAGGACGTAGATTGTAATCAGCAGGGTCATTCGAAAGACGGATTTCACGGGTTCCACCATAGGTGCCCTGCCCCTCAGGCATACATAAGCGTTCGCAGGTCAAGGTCAAAACGGTGTATGCAGGCCTCAGAATTCGAAATCATCGAGGTCGTCGAGTTCATCATCTAAATCGGCGAGGTCGTCGTCCAAATCTTCGAGTTCAAAGTCGTCCTCAAAATCATCCTCATCATCGTCGTATTCATCATCGATTTCATCCAGATGTGCTTGAGTGGCCGTCTTCGCACGCTTGGTGACACTGGAAATAATGGCGAATAGGAATAGGATTCCAACTCCGCCCGCCGCGATGTAAGCCCAAGAGGGGATGTTCATCGCAGTCAAATCGAGTATGCTTTCTTCAGGGGCAGTTGTATTGATGATCAGTGTAATATCAGTGGTTTCTGAATTGTCGACACTTGATTTCACACGGATGATGATCGAAAGTGATTCGTCTTCCATGGTAGGATTGGGTGTGAATCGGATGGTATAGGTCGCCGAACCACCATCCGAATCAATCGTATTTCCTTGCCCTGAATTGGTAATGTTCCAACCAATATTTCTCTCGTCGAGAAGGGCTGAATTTTGAATCGATACCGTCAGGGCATCATCGACATTACCGTCATTGGTAATCATGACGCTGGCGGACATATCCTGCATTAGTTCAGAAGAGAGAATCATTGAGTTGGGTTGTGAAGTGACACTCAAATCAACAAACTCAGCGACCTGTGCGATGACATTGGTTTCATCAGATGGCAAGAACAGTTGAAGGAAATCAGAGAAAGCCTCTGGACTGCCTTGAACTGAGACAACTTGGACGGTTACAGTCATGTTGTAAACTGTAGATGCCAACGAGTTACTCTGAAGTGAAATCTGGATGGTTTGTTCGGCACCAGCCCCCAATGAAAGTGATTCTGGGCCGGCTACAGAGAGGCCGTCGCCGTCGTAATCAATTTCGATTTCTTCATTGAAAGTTGAGGGGTTCTCGATTGTGCAAGTGGCTATCGCTTGCGCACCACCTGAATTCACTTCTAAGAATAGAGGGTTCTCTTCGTTAACACAAGTAATTTCAATGCCCGGTAAAGGGCTATCCTGAGCAGAAACTGGTGAAAATGATAGTGACGGAAGGAGGAGGAGCGCGGCGAGGAGCAATGTTCGCCTTGGCATCGACATCGACCTTCGGTGGTGCCCCTTTGTTCAAGAGGGTTCGTGTTGAAAGGAAGTGGACCCCACCGGATTTGAACCAGTGACCACCTGGTTATGAGCCAGGCGCTCTGACCAGACTAAGCTAGGGGTCCTGTAAAGTCGCGGTAACGCCGTAGCACTTCAGCCTTCACTCGCCGGCCATCGCTTGATTGATGGTGTTTTCAACCGCTTCACGGCAGTCTTCGGGCACAAACAGCAAGATGTGATTCAAGGGTGCAGTGATACTGGATACAAGAGCGCTGACCTCAATGATATCCCGGCCACCTTCGATGTGAATTCCATCCGTATAGGGCCTGTATCCTTCCTTGCTGACGCGGGTGGTAATCATGTCTTCCTCAGGGATGTGGCCCGCATCTGTTAGAATCTTCTCGATGCGATTTTTCGCCCCCCAGAAGGCCACTTCTGTGAGGTTGCGCACACGTATGCTCTTGTGCATTCCTGAGCGACTGGCAAGTAAACTAGCCCACTTTGATAGTTGGCGATCTTCGTGACTGACAAAGGCTGTGAGTTCTGCCTGAATCAGACTATCTGTCAACGCGAGGTAATCTCGGACTGAGAGATTCTCGTCGGTCAACATGCGATTCATTCGAACGCTCACAGTCATCTTGCCCTCAAGCACCAACTCCCTCGCGCGCACGAGGGCGCGGATGACATAGGCTGTCGTGAGTGCGTTCAATTTGTGGAAGTAGACGTTGTGATACATGTGATAGCGCATCATGAGATAAGACTCGACTTCAGCCACGCCACTATTCGCGACTGTGAGGTGTCCATCTTCACCAATCCGCAGGGCTCGGAAGATTCGGAAGACATCAAAGGTACCAATCTTGGCACCCGTGTTGATTTGATCACGCATGAGGTAATCAAGACGGTCTACATCCAACTGGCTGCTGACGATGTCGTGCAGAACGGGGAAATCGCAAGTCCCATCCAGAATCGAAAACAAACGTGTAATTCCATCTTCTCCAACCAATTCTAAGAGAACTTGTCGCAGGTCATTGTCAGGGTCCTCTAGAATCAATCGGCCCCACTTCTCATGATGATTGTAATTGGCAAAGACGCGGTCGTTTTCAAGCGCGTGACTGAATGGTGGGTGTCCAATATCGTGCAGTAGCGCTGCGTAACGAACCAAACGTGAATCTTCAGGAGTGATACGACCAGGGTCAACCTTTTCCAAATGCTCAAGGAGAACCCCTGCAAGATGCTGAGCCCCTAAACTGTGAACGAAGCGAGTGTGTGTCGCGGTTGGGAACACATAGTGACAAGTTGCCAATTGCTTGATGTCGCGCAATCGCTGGAATGTCTTGGTGTCAACCAAACGACTGATGTCGTCATCTAACACAATGTCACGGTGGACATTGTCGCGAACTACCCTGTCATGTCCTGCCATATTTTCACCTCAAAGTGTCTCAGGGCCACCGGTTGGCATCACTGTCAATTCGGCCACGTTTCCACGTAGTGTTGGCCCCTCAATCGTTGTCGCGAAGATTCCGATGTCCTGTAAATTGTGCGATAGTCCGAACCATGGGCGACCGTATTGATCCACGGACATGTCAAGGAAATCACCCAGCCCCCCACACCGATTGTATCCACATCCGGCCTCGGTATCGAGAGGATCCCCTTGCTGATTGATTTGAACCGTTGTCATCAAAGGTGCATCACTGAAAGCATCGGTCATGATTGTCAGGTAGCCATTCCAAGTGTCATTGCCTGTATCGCCCACATAGCCAAAGGCGACTCGACCCGAATCTCCTGCTGTAACCACAGGGAAGCCTGTGCCCTGCAGACCAATCGGTGGTGCAATCATCATTGCATCACTCCATGAGTCGCCCTCATCCAATGAGTAGGCATAGTAGGGCATGTCGTCCGCACCCATCCACATGGCGTGCACGTTGTTGTCCATGTCAATGGCCACTTGAGCCTCTTCAGCATTCCATGTATCTGCAGTTCCCGATTCGGATGTAGGCAAAACGTGCTCTGTCCAAGTCAGACCACCGTTCGTACTTCGATAAATGGAATATCCACTGCCATCACAGCCGATTTGACCACGATAGAAATTGCCATTTTCAGCCCCTTCCAAGTGAGCGCTCAACCCGCCACTGTTACAGGTCAAGGGGGCACCAGCAACTTCTGGGCTCCAATTGTGTCCACCATCCACACTGAATGAACAGAGTGGTGCAGGGGCATTGCCATTCACACAGTAAATCCACGTGGTTGGGTGCAATGCAGCTCCGGGTGCTGAAGAGATGGTTTGGTGATCCTGTACTGAATAAGGCGAGGTGGTAAGAGTGACTGGCTTCCAGGAGTTTCCTTCGTCATCAGACCATTCGACGGTCATTGCAGCCAAAGCATGCATATCGAATTTCATGATGCGGTCGGTCCACTTATCGACGTAGATATACGGGTCATTGCTGCTGACCACAGGGATTGGAGGGTCATACACATCAGCACAGGAATAATCGCTGAGATTGGTCATTTCAATCAATCCCGTACACTGCACAACAGCAGTAGCACCACTCACTCCATTGCCCCAACTGGACATGTAGAGATTGTCTGCAGAAGTGATGCCAATGGTGGGTTCAAAGGTACTCATTCCAATGCCGAAGTAAGAACCAGTGGTCCAGAATGGTGCATTGTCACCCGTCAGGTTGGCAGTGATGTTGGCAGCCATAACCGCTGACTCATTCGTTGCATCCACCGCTCCATCGTAATGATACCAAGTAGTGGCTGGGATTTCACGGTCAAAATCGAACGGAGTGGGCTCAACGGGTGCTGGTTTTTCTTCCTCACCAAAGCATCCTGAAAGGACAGAACACAGCATCAGAAGTGTCAGAAACAGTGCAAACTGGACCCGCCTCATGGATTCCCCTCCGGCCCTATGGGGCCGGGTTCTCGGCTTCAATCCGACGGTTGGCTCGGAATCTCAACCAGAGCACAGAAGGAACCGATATGGCAAAGATGGAAGCAAACCAAGTGAGGATGGATCCGGCAACCACACCATACTCCGGCAAAGTGTGTGTGGCCAGCAGCGCATAGAAACTGACAGACATTGCGCCAAGCATCATCGGACCGACCGCACCGCTCGGCACTTCTTCGCCCTGAGCAATCCAAAGTGCAACCATACTGGTGAGGAAAATCGCCGGGAAAACTGAGGCCATTCCAGCCAGCAAAGGTGAACCCAATTGTGAGAGCCAAACTGCGGCGCCAATCGCTGTAGCGGCTGCCACTCCACGCATGGCCAACGTCAGTGGCCCCACTCTGTTTTGGCCTCGGGGTGCCGGTCGATGTTCAAGTGAAATCCACAGACCAAGAACGAGACCGATTAACAAAGCGCCAAGCCCCACGGTCATCGAGACCTGTTCAGGGAAGATTGAGACTGAGATTATGGCACCTGCAAACCAGACACTGAGATTGATGCTGGTGATGGTTGCCAAGCGCTTGCCAAGTGCCCAATTGGGCACCTTGGGTGGAATCACACGCCACAGCCACAGAAAAATGGCATTGAGCAACATGCCCACTGGCACCATACCCATCGCAGGTTGGAAAGCAGAATCAGTGGGATCCGCCAACCACATGAAAGCAGCTGCGGGAACAATGGTGGTAGGAATCGTTCCCAAAATACCGCCAATGAGTCCACCGAATTTTTCAATGGCAACCGTCACTGCAATGGCGACAAGGCCTGCAAGTACTGCGGCCAGCAGAATCTGGCCCTGTGGATTCATTCCTAATCCTCAATTTCAGCATCTGCCATCGATTCCTCAAGGATATACAAGGAAGGGTCGCGAAGATTCTGCAATTGCATGAAGAGCACGATGGCCACAGCAATCGAGAGGATGAGTAAGAAGGAAAGACCGCCGACAATCATGCCCATGCTGAGGAATTCTGAGTCCTCAACCATCGGGGCTTTCTCGCTACCCATGATGTGCAAGTGAGTCACCACATTGGCGCTCGAATTGGTATTCTGCAAAGCGCGGACCATCAATGTCTGATTGCCTTCGATGGTGTTGCCTGGCAAATACTTGAGGCGATCGACAAACATGTCGTGCTCGATTTCAAACGAAGAATCGCCCGGCTCGTAGCCTTCCAAATCCATCCATTCATCACGCATGTCCCAAGTGCGCCACTGAATCTTTTCAGCCGCACCATCAATCGTGAATGTAATCGATTGACCTTGACCAATGTGGACCTTGTTATCGCCCATGATTGAAGTTGACAAATTGACTGCGACTGTGTCCGTAAATCCGTAGACCTGGTTGGCCGCTTCCATGACTGCTGGGTGAGCGCGAACTTCGCCGTGCCCATACACATTGTTTTGGCGTGGCTTGACGGTCAAATCCTCAGCACAAGGCTCGTTGGCGCCCGCGTGATGGCACGGTCTGTACTCAGCGGTTTCCTGCATGATATTGCGCACATCAAACGGTGAAAGTTCAGGGTTCGCCTGATACATCAGAGCCGCAACTCCCGCGGCTCCAGGCGTGGCCATACTGGTACCCGACATGTCTGTGTAACCTGTACCTGAATTGGATTCAACAGACATCACACTGGATCCCACGTAAGCGATGTTCGGCTTGATGCGACCTTCTTCAGTTGGGCCCTGGCTTGAGTAAATTGCAATGCCGGGGTCATCACCCTTGTCAAGTGCGCCCACGGTGATGACGTCCTCTGCGCTACCGGGTGTTCCAATCTGAGCAGAGACACCATTGTTTCCAGCTGCGATGAATAGTGCGATACCGGCACGAGCCATTTCGTTGGCCATGCGAGCAACACTCTCATCTTCGGAACTGGTCAATTCGATTACACCGAATCCACCTAGACTCATACTTGCTGCTCGGATGTTGAAATCGTGGCGCTTCTCAACGGTCCATTCCATGCCCATCATGACACCAGCGAATGAACCTGAACCACCTGCATCCAACACTTTCACGCCGACCAATTGGGCCTGTGGTGCCATGCCTGTGTGCTCGTAGGTGGGTGCGCCTGTGCCTGCGGTCGTGCCCGCGCAGTGCGAGCCGTGTCCTTGATCATCATAGGGGAATACTTCGGAACCATTTGTCAATCCGGGGTTGTTGACCACATCATAGAAAGCGATGACTTTCGGGTCATCTGTACTATTGTCGTCATCCAAATCATCCAGACCAGCATGGGCTCCATCAATGCCTGTGTCAATGATGGCAACAACACTGCCTGAACCGTCATATCCAGTCGCTTCATACACATCCCATACACCGTGTGTGTCCTTGACATCAGAATTGGCAATCTGCATGATGCCATCTAGTTCGACCATGACCACACCGGGCAGTACGGAGAGCGCTTCGATGCGCTCAACGGGAACGGTGCCAGCGATACTGTCAATCAAATGGAAGGTGTGTTGGTGAATGAAATCAACCTCGTCGGCTAGAAGAACCTCGTCCTGAAGAGTTGGCAGGTGGTCAAAATCGACGATGACACCAATACGGCCGTCTTCGTCTACAAACTCATCCTGCATGAGGTCAATAGCGATCCAAATGTTATCCTGAATCCCATCCTTGTCCTCATCCATCAGCGTGTCTTCCCACCAATGAACCTCTTCAATTTCTGTAGTTGGAATCGGTGTGGCTGCTGCCAACATTGGCAGAACGAACAGCCCAATCGCGGCAATGGCAAGTAGACTTCGAGCGCGGTCGGGGTGCATGGTATCACCCTACGGGTGAATGGACTGATTATTCAAGGGAACGGTCCCATGGAATGGGTTCTATTGAAGGACTCAAGGGTGAGTCGGGAGGTATGCGCAGGCTTCTGGTCGCCGTCATGGTCGTCGGCCTGCTCGTCCCTGTGACGGCTGCTGGCATGACGATTACACAACCCAATTACAGTGCAGGAGATTGGTTTGAGTACGACGGTTGGACCGCTGCTGTTTTCGCAGAATATGAATCACAAATGGAAGCCAATAGTACCGATTTTGATCACTTGAATCTGGTCGAAGAAGTCCCCATGCGGCTGACCATTCAAGCGAGTGAAAGCATCAGTTTGGGTGGCCAAAGTACGAACTGTCGCGTGAGCCTTGTCGAGCATTCTGTGAACATGACTGTCCACTTTACGGATGGTAGTACCGATTACGACAATGATACGATGACACTCAATATCACCACCACCATCGAAGTATGGATGCCCACGGGCGCAAGTGCATTCGAGAAGCGTGTTGAAACCATCTATCTGGAAACATGGTTTAGTGGTGGTGGCGAAGACAATTATCTTGAGAACCGATTGATCACTGAGGAAATCATCGAACGCGATGGATTGTGGCCTAGTGGTATTGATGTCGGAGATGAATGGGACTTTTCTGAATCCATCTCGCGCACGACCATTGCTGAACAACGCATCAATCGAGCGCTGTGGAACGAAACGAGTCGGGATTCTGAAGACTTGGCGCGCCAGGTAACGTGGACGGCTGCTGAGGAAACAACCATCTCTACGGGTGAGGCCAATAGCGATAACACAGCGACCATTCGAATGGAACAGCAAATCGTCGGAGAATCCCGCACCAGTATTGACTGGTATCATGAAGAAGGATTCTTGGTGAAAACACAACATTTTGTCAATGGCACTCTGGTTCTTTCAGCCACCCTTACAGATCACAAATATTCTGCTGAGAATGTGGTCGCTACAGTGGTCACGAGCAATGGGCTTCCAGCTCCATCACTGTTGGCCGGAATCGGTGTGTTTGCTTTGGCTGCGATTCGTCGCTCAAAATCTGAATGAAAGGCCCAACCGCAGAGCGGTATTGTGGCCGGCATCCAAAACCAACGGGGCGCGGTCAATGGCATCTTGACGCAACAATGCACCGATCGCACTGCCCTCCAATGTGAGAGTCGAAGCGCCGCAAATCATTGCGATTCCCTCAGGGTCTAAGCATGCTAGAATCCCATGCGTCCCCCAATCGATGCTGGTCGGCGTGTCATCCATGCGATTGTTTGCCGGAATTTGGAGAGTTGCGACCCCACCCTCTAGCGTGAAATTGTACATGTTTTCATGATGCCAAAGTGTACCATCTTCTCCATCAGGCCCAGTGATTGTGATGTTGAGCATCTGATTGAGAGCCGCGGTGGAGGGGTCGATTTGGACGGTGACATCAGAAGCAGATGCTGGAGTGAACGAGGTCAGCCAGAATTTGGCATCGACGCCATCCATCGCAATGTCATCAGTCCACCAATAGACATCGTTGCCAACAGCAGGGCACCACCAATGATCTTCCAAGAGATCACCATTCGTGTTGTTCCACCAGATGTGGTAGGACTCTTCACACCCCGTGTATGTGGCTGGACTCTCAGTAATCTCGGTGATGTTGTAGAGGATGGTTTCCTCTTCGATTTCAGGGGCAGGTGGTAGCGAAATTGGGCCTCCATTCCCCGACCAGATTTGCGTGTGAGTTGAGGCGGTGTTCCATGTCTCATTGATTCGCATGGGGAAATCGTAAACTTCCTGCGGCGGATCGTATTCGTGAGTATGGGTGAAATCGGCGATTCCGGTCATCCAAATTCCGAACGCATCGAAATCAAGATCGATGGATTGCACGCGGTGAATGATGGCGAGATCGGATACGCGAACCCAACGGGTCTCGTGATAATCGACAATCAACTCTCCCGATGCGAAGATTCCAGTATTGGGTTCGGGGAATCGACCGTCGCCCGTTCCAATAGCATCAACTTCCAATCGATAAGCAGGAACCCATTGTCCGGAGACGTTGTAGGTCGTTACGGAAGCCACCAAGATGGTGGCATCACCGGTGACAATGTCGAGCGTTGAACCGGATAATTCGGAACTACCCTGGACCAAATTTACAGCGTCCAATTCAATGTCATATCGCCAAACATCTCCGGCGTTCCAAGTGACGATATTTGCTTCCTGAGATGCGGCCTCAGTGGGTCGAATAGAAGTGGTTTCCAAAGTCAACGGAACCGAACTCACCCCCAAGAGAAGGAGGACGACCACCAATGACAGGACTCTGGCCACATAGTGGCCACGACAGGTCAAGCAAATGAGACCACCGGCTCGTTTGGCAATCTTCATCCCTATCGGGATGACTCGCAGGTTCATGTCGAAGATGTGGGCTGCGTTCTTTTTGTCGGTGCTCTTGGTATCAACGCTGAACTTCTATGCTGTGGTTCGTGAACCGGATCGAGTCGAAATTGACGAGGTGCACGAACACCTCTCAGAGACGGTCAAAATCGAAGGGACTCTGATTTCTTGGGTTCGTGACCCGTATAGCGATGGGTCGGACCGAGTCGATTTGCAAGTCGAAGATGCTCCGAATGTAGTCAAAATCCGTTGGTATGATACCAGTGAGGTACCCCCCATTGGTTCTCGGATTGTTGTTGAAGGTGAAGTGGTTCAGTACAATGGAAAAATTTGGATAAACGCCAAAGGAATGGGTGCCATAGCCGAAAAAGTCGGTGCGGAAGTCGTCGTGATTGAGACATCTTTGAACGACCTTTCTGCGGATGCTGAGGCCTATCGCTCCAAAGTAGTGGATCTCTCAGGTTACCTTTCGGATGCCATCGAACCGAATGTGACTTGGCAGAGTTTTACACTCATCGATAACCCTTCATATCTCGATAGTGACCATCGACTCTACGTCTCATTACAGGGCCGAGTCACGGAATGGATTGAGGCCGGATCAAAGGTCAACCTCACCGGTTGGGTTCAATGGGATGAGAGGAATTATCGCTGGTCAATAGTGGTTCAATCCTCAACACTCGATGTGACACATCCCGCTGGGGCCAAGCGCCTCTCGTGGGCCGTATCAGCCGAGACTTGGTCGTATGATATCGGCAAACTAGTCTATGTTGAAGGGACTTACAACTGGGCGGATGGCGAACATTGGCTCGTCGCACCTGGAGGCGAAAATGTCGGTGTCATTTGCCTGATTCCAAATGCCGAAATCCTCGTCAATGGAACCTTGCCTGAGTTTGAGGGTGAAGGCTACTCTGGGCGCCTCATATGGTCCGAGGACCGTGCCCAAATCTGCCTACAGATGAGTGATGAGGACCACACTGTAAATCCGGTTGGACTCCTCATCGGAGATTTCACAACACTGGCAACAATAGCAGCAGACCCATCTGCGTGGATTGGGGAAGAGGTCAACGTCGCGGGTTGGATGACGGGTTCAATTTCACCAGACTATGACAAGGGCTACATCGGAGATGGCAAGGATTACTTTGAGCGCTCCACCACCCTTCGCTTCCAAATTGCTGGAGCACACGCGGAATGGATTGAGAAGGGGACCTATGTTGAATTCTACAACGCCACTGTGGTTTGGAATGAAGCTGAAGGGCGCATCATCCTTGATGTCCCATTGTATGCAATCGGCACCATCGATATCCCACCAGATTCTTTCTCATGGACTGCCGGTTGGGATGCTTGGACATGGCAAGTGAACACACTGGTTACTGTCAACGGAGAACTCAACCAATCCAGCAATGGCGACCTTTGGTTGGTTGCATCTGGTTCGGATGATCGTGTTTGTTTGTTTGATGATGGGACTGCAATTGAGACTGGATTCGATGAAGGTGGCAACAGCACAGGTGTCCAAGTTTGGACTGGGCGTTTGGTCGCCATCGATCATCCCGATGACCCCGGTACACAACTCTGTCTAACACTCTGATAGGAGGGATTGCAATGCTAGAGGGATTTATGCTAGATTGGGCGTGGCTCATGGGCTCGTTCTTCATCGGTATATTCCTCGGTTGTATGACTGGATTGATTCCCGGTTTCCACGTCAACAACGTCGCTCTGATTGCACTCTCAATGTCACCATTGGCCGTGAATGCTGGAATACCCTTGTCTTCAGTAGCAGCCATCATCGTCTCGATGGGGACGGTGCACACATTCCTAAATTACATCCCCAGTGCATTGATTGGTGCACCTGATGGGGATACGGCCCTCGCATTGTTACCCGGGCACAGAATGCTGATTTCAGGACATGCAGCACAAGGTGTTGCATATTCAGCACGAGGAAGTCAACTCGGACTGTTACTCAGCATACCATTGTTGATTGTTGCCAGACTACTGTTTGGAACCAATCCCGGACTCGGTTTGTACGAACTCAGTCGTGATATATTGCCGTGGCTATTGTTGGCCATTTCCGCTTTCCTCATCCTCACAGAGACGACGCGCCTCGCGTGGCCACGTTGGATTCAGAAGATTACATCGTGGGCACATATCCCTCTACCGAGATCTTTCGAGTTCACAATTCCCATTGGCAAGTGGAAAGTGTATCGAAAATTCGAGGCCATCGATTTCAGACTTGGAGACAATTCACGTGCGGCAGGGATGCTTGTTGCAACCGCGTTCTTCTTGCTCGCAGGTTTCTATGGCTGGGCCGTGTTTGAGTTACCCGGTCGCAGTCCCGTAGGCATGCCATCAGCAACATTGTTGATGCCTGCGCTTGCTGGATTGTTCGGCATTGCCAATCTGATTGACATCTATGTCACGACATCTGAAATGCCCCCGCAGGAGCAAAATTGGGATTTGCCGCCAGTCAAACCCCTCATTGTCCCTTGCCTTCTCTCATCCTGCTGTGCTGCGGTCATGGCAATTCTCCCCGGAATGACTGCGGCCCAAGCGACCGTCGTTGTCATGAGCGCACGGAATTTCTGGGGGAGATTGACAGATCCAGATTACATCCCGGCTGATTTCGAATACGGCCCAGGTGGAATCAATGACCCTGCGGCACGTGCTAGAATCGCTGAATATCGAGCCGAAACTGCGCGATTGCATGGCCTTGATGACTCGAAATTTATTGATGTCGCTGCACCGATGATTGTCGATGAAGCGCAAGCGACAGCGGTTATCGAACCGAGTTCTGACACAGAAGATTCTGTCGACTCTAGCGATGATTGGGATTCTGTCGTCGGCGGAGAGGTCACAACAATTGGCGATGACCACACGGAATTGGTCGAGCGAACCGAGGAAGATGACGCAATGCTTGCAAAGGCACTCGAAGTGAAAGAATCCAGTCCAGAACTGGATGACCTCGATGCCCAAACACGGCAGCAAGACCTCGAAGTCATTGCGGTTCTTTCTGCAACCAACACAGCGGTCACAGTGATGGTTCTAACCTTCCTTTACCTCGTGCTACGCCCACGTTCTGGTGCCGCTCTGGCCCTCAACATGATGTATCCAATCGACCAATGGACTGGACTTGAGCCCCCATCTGATTACATTCGATTGATGGCCATTACAATCGGTGCTGGATTGTTTGCCGTTCCGGTGATGATCAAGGTCGGTCAAGGCATGCTCAAACTACACGAGTTGATTCCGCTTCGAAGCATGGTCATGGGCGTGGTTGGATTCGTCACCCTCCTCGTCTGGTTATCCACTGGTTGGATTGGAATCGGTGTGCTCATCGTCGGGACTGCAATGGGGCTGATGCCTCCGAGAATAGGAATCAGACGAAGCCACGGCATGGGCATCATTCTGGTACCAATTATGATTTACACGTTTGCTCAGAAACTCGACGGCTTCGGTTTCATCTAATCTGCGGAGGCACTAAGGGGAAGACTCCCTCACGCGTGAGCGCAGGGCTATGCCCTGCGGTGAACCCGATGCGCCGTAATGCCCTCCTACTGACCGCACTGATGATTCTCATGAGCCTCTCGCCACTGGTCCAGGGGACCGGGGCCAGATCAACCGCCTGTAGTGGTGACATCTGTATCAACGAACTGATGCCGAATCCGATGGGAACCGATACGGGCAACTATCCAGCCTGCGAATGGGTTGAACTCTACAATAGTGGAACTTCTGACATCAATCTACAAGGTTGGACACTCGTAGATGCCGCACAATATTCACACCCCATCGACGCCAATACCTGGGTTGATTTTGCCAATTTGGCCACACCCTATGTGCTTCCAGCCGGCGATTATGCAATCATTGCTGAAAATTCCCAAGGGACTCTGAAGCTCAACAATGCAGGTGAGACATTGGATCTCATCGATGGAGTCGGGGTCTCGGTTCACTCAGTAAATACAACTCAGGCCAGCAGTGATGTGAGTAAAATTCCTGGGCCTTCGCCTACCGATGCTTTTGTTGATTCCAACACCAATACCCCCGGTGCTTCAAACAGTGGTGGTGGCACAGGTGGACCGGCCTATGTTCAGAGTGAATTGCGAATTACCGAAGTCATGCCAGATCCTTACTGGACCAATGACAATTCCACTTGGCCCGGCGGAGAATGGGTCGAGATTGCAAACATCGGTTCTGTTGCCATCGATCTTGCTGGCTGGTCAATCGATGATGCGGCAGGCAACTCGATGGAGATGAACACAACACATCTCGTTGGGTCTGGAACAATGATTGATCCCGGCCAACATCGAATTGTGGCTGTCAATGGAACACGAACCTATGGCATGCTCAACAATGGACAGGGGACTGAACTGGTAAAACTGAGAATGCCCAGTGGTGACATCACCCACCAAGTCGAGTATTCCGGCCCAACACATCCCGGACATTCCTACGTCAACATCTCGACATTCACACCAGATTGGGGTCGGAATGCAGAACCGCTCAATACTGCGAAATGGCCAACGCCAGAAAACAACAATCCACTCAACATGATTATTCCCGAATCGCGAATTCAGATTAACGAAGTGATGGCCAATGCAAGCGTTGGCGATCCAGCAGGCGGTTCATGGTTGGAATTGTATTATCCTGAAGTCGAAGGTGGTCAAAATATCAGCAGTTTTGCCCAAGGATATACTCTGATGACAGGGACGGGACAACAAGCGAGCAATTCGGTAGATGTTGGTTCTAATTCAAGTGAGAATTTCATTGTGTTTGGTCCCATCAATTTGTTGCACAATTTCGATTCGGTGTCCTTGGTTGATAGCAACGGTGACATTCGACAGATGATTGCTTGGAATACACCTCAAATCGAGGATCAAAGCATTATTCCTGCCGACCCAATGATGGTCAGTGGACCTTGGATTCCATCCCCATACCATACACAAGGAACATGGAATCCAGGACAAGGAAATGGAAGCGAACAAAATGGAAGCGAAGATGTTGGTCTGAGAATTTCTGAATTTATGCCGAATCCCGTCGGTGCGGATTCGCAAACCGGTATGGATGGAGAATGGGTTGAAATCGTCAATACAGGTGACCAACCCGTCGATTTGACTGGCTGGGAATTGCGTTCTAGCACAGGTTTTTCTCTTCCACCAACAGTCCTTAACCCCGATGCCTACATCGTCTATCCTCTCGGTGATGATTCAATCACATTGACAAACAATCAAGGTGAACTCAAACTCAACAATCCTGAAGGCGAATCGGCACACACGGCAATATGGGATCACTCTGCTTATGGCATGAGTATGGTCCCTGGTGTGACTCCAAATCATCCGTGGGTCATTGGAGCTTGGCCAACTCCGGGTTCGCAGAACCTCATCTTTGAACAGCCCTATTCTGGACCCACTGAAATCATCATGTCGGAGGTTAGCCCTCAGTGCTCAAACCCCACAGATGGATTGGCCAGCGAATGGATTGAATTTTTCAATGTCGCTGGATATGCTGTGAATCTTTCACGATGGATGGTCCAAGATGATGCTGGTGGAGCAGCAGCGGTAGCACCTGGACGCTTGTGGAACCATACTCCAGACTCAATGATTCTAGATGTTGGTGATTATGTGGTGCTGAATCTTGATGAGAATATCTTGACCAATCAGGGAGAAGATATCACTCTGCTTGACCCGAATGGAAATGCCATTCAAACGTTGTCATGGGAAACCAGTACAGATTGCACCACACTTGAATCACGCAATGGGGGCGCAGAAACCCGTGAAACCTTGTGGCCTACTCCTGGTGATGCGAATCCAATCATCCATTCGTATGACGGCGGGATGACTATCAAATTCACCCGTGTCATGCCTGTGGAGGTTTCTGGTCGCTCAAATGACTGGTTTGAGATTACCAATACAGGGGATACTTGGGTCGATCTAGGAGGTTGGATGATTGAACGTCTGACCTCAGATAGTTCTCAGCAGTCATTGATGCTGAACCATATTCTTGAGCCAGGCCAATCTGTTGTCATTAGTGAGGATCCGGACAACCTCCTCGTTGATGGAGGCCCCGAAGCGGTTGATGCCAACACACTGTTCAGCAACTCTCCACCTTGGCTCATCAATAGTGGTGGCGCGCTACAACTGGTCGCCCCGGATGAAACGATTGTGGACGCCTTTGTTTACGGCTCAGGTTTTGCTGAAATTGAGGGTTGGAATGGTTTGGCACTAGAGATGCCGCCTTCCGATTCCGCGGGTTTGATTCTCATGCGAGGCGATGGTTGCAATGTGTTGCCTGATACCGACACCTCTACAGATTGGGAATACCGTTGGCTAAGACTAGGGTCAAGCCTGTTTTGCGACTCTGGATATTTCGCCACAGATGGCTCGGTCGTCCCGGTGAACTCCCCGGTTGGTTCTCTTTTCCAAATGGTCGAATGGATCAATGCAGCAACCACATCCCTGCACCTCCATGTTTACCAATTTGATTCACCAGAACTATTCCTTGCAATTGAAGCGGCTGTTCTTCGCGGTGTAGGATGTACCATTTTACTCGAAGGGCAGATCCTCGGAGATGCTGCAGATAGTGAGGATCAACGAGGTTGGGCTGATGAATTGGCCAACGCAGGTTGTACAGTGCTATGGATGGTTGAACCGGATGGTTCCAACGCACCGATGGGCCCCTATCGTTACATCCACTCCAAGGTTGCCGTACGGGATGGCGACAGTGTTTGGATTGGAAGTGGCAATTGGAAGCGCTCTACATTCCCACTCGACGGGGATATGGGAAATCGAGATTCTGGTGTCATCGTCAACAGTCAAGATGTGGCAGATCTCGTCATGTCACGAATGCTGTGGGATGAAAATGAAAGTCAGCGACACATCATCAATCTCGAAGATGCACCCTCATCGATGGGACGGCCCACGGGGTGGTCCCGTCCAACAGCCTCCACTGAATTTGGTCCGGCTGAACCCATGCAACTGACCTATGACGGACCCTTTGGCGCAGTGTTACTCACCTGTCCAGATGATTGTATTCAATCGCTTGTTTGGTTGATTGATGAAGCGGATGTTTCTCTGGACATATCAGTACAATACTTCGATTTGGGTTGGCACTGGGGTTATGGCGACAATCCACTGATTGAAGCGATCGAAAGAGCCGCCAATCGAAGTGTGTCCGTTCGACTTCTCATCAATGGATATTACATGGATGACGGGATTCAAGAAACGGTCAATCACTTCAACCATCGACTGAACATGACAGATGGTTTGGATGTAGAAGCACGAATCATGGCACCCTCCAACGACATCACGAAATTGCATGACAAGAGCATGATTGTTGATGGCGAATGGAGTTTGTTTAGCAGCATCAATTGGGGCAGCAACAGTGCACTGAGAAACCGTGAGATGGGACTCGCAATCGAACACGTAGCTCTGGCAGAACACCAGACATTCATCTTTGAAGAAGACTGGAATCGGTTGGATACATCCACCGATACCGATGGCGATGGCATGCCCGATTATTGGGAAATTGAAAATGGTCTGAACCGCTCATGGTCTGCTGTCCCAGGAACGACCAATTCTGAACAAAATCTAGACCCGGATGGCGACGGATTGGCCAATCTACAGGAATTCCAAAATGGTGGAATGGCGCAGAATCCCGACACGGATGGCGATTGTATTCATGATGGTGACGAGGTCATGTGGGCTTGGAGTCAAGCACTCGCTGCATCTCTGGCCGTCCAAACTGGTGACGCAAATTTGGATGGGGTTGCAGACAATGAAACTGTCCCATGCACGAATCCACAAGACGATCATACAGATTCTGGTACAGACAACAGCAACACCACCGACGACGACGATGAAGAAGCGGGACCATTCCGTGAGGATGCCATGGACAGTACATCTGCCAAGGTAATGTTCGCATTGGTTGTCATTGCAGCAATCAGCCTTCTCGGTGCATTGGGTTTGATGCTATTCAACAGTAGAAGTGAAGCTGCTGGAAAAGTATTGGTCGATGATGTTGGGGACATCAGTTCTGAAATTTGGACGGAAGAGGAACAACAAGCACCCACTGGTGCTGTTATTTTGGAGGGAACCAGTGTCGGCCCAAATGCCGGCAGTGAGGCCAGAGAAGTTTCCGTTGGTCGCGATGATGGAGTCTTTGGAGCCCCACAACTGGATGGTTACGAATTCCCAGGCTGGTCACCTCAGCAAGTCCAAGAATCTCTAGATGCGGGTTGGACTTTGGAACAACTCCGAGAAAAGTATGATTCTGAACAATAAGCACGCGAAGGATTCATGGGCACCCGAGTGGCGCCCGAATCGATGGCCCGAGATTCAATCCCAACACTCGACCTGAGTGAATACACAAATGGTGATGGCGAAAGCCGTGATGCCTTCGTCAAAAAAATGGGAGAAGCTCTCAAAGATATCGGCTTTTTCGCATTAACTGGTCATGGTATCCCTCTCGGTGATATCGATCGCGCATATGAGGTCAGTGAGACATTCTTCAATCTGGGTGATGATTCCAAAATGCGTTGGAATCAAGGTGGAAATCAACGAGGGTATGTGCCATTTGGAGTCGAGCACGCCAAGGACAACCCTGCACCTGATTTGAAGGAGTTTTGGCAAACAGGACGGACCCTTGCCGACGGCCATCCATTGAAGGCCGAATATGCAACCAATATTTGGCCCACTGATGATTGTCCTGAATTCGGCCCGGCAATAGATGGCCTCTATATCCAAATGGAAGAACTCAGTCGAACCTTGCTTGAGGTTTGCTCACAATATCTAGGCATGGGACCAAATTGGTTGCCTGACATGGCCATGGATGGCAACACCATTCTCCGGATTCTGCATTATCCTGCACTCGGTAACGATGTTCCAGATGGCGCGGTACGCAGTGCCCAGCATGAGGACATCAATTTCATCACACTACTCGTGGGAGCGAGTGCTGATGGTCTAGAAGTCATGGATCATGATGGTGGATGGATTGCTGTGGAAGGCAATCATGAACACATCATTGTCGATTCGGGAGACATGTTGCAAAATCTCACCAATGGGCTGTTCAAGGCGGTCACCCATCGTGTCATCAATCCACCCGATGCAACAAGTGACCGATATTCAATGCCGATGTTTACGCATCCACGTGATGATGTGGATTTGACACCACTTCCCGAATTCATCGCGCGTACAGGTGGCGAAGCACTCTATCCGAGCATCAGTGCCGGTGAATTCCTCAGACAGCGCCTCATTGAAATCGGACTGATCGATGATGACTGATATTCAGACATTTGTAAACGGCGTTGTCGGCGGTAGTCTCAGTGACGCTGAGGTTGAAGTGTGGATGCGCAATGTGTATGACAACGGATTGTCAGAACAACAAACTGTGGAATTGACGCATGCAATGCTTCATTCCGGTGCGGTATTAGAATGGCCAAATGAATGGCAACATCTGGTCGTTGACAAACACAGTACAGGTGGCATTGGTGACAAGGTCAGTCTGGTGTTGGCGCCAGCATTGGCCGCATGCGGATTGAAGTGTCCGATGATTGCTGGACGCGGACTGGCTCATACAGGTGGGACTCTCGATAAATTGGAAGCACTGGACGGTTACGATGTGTCCTTAACACCAGAAAAAGCATTCGAAATGGTCGATGAAATCGGCTGTATGATAGGTGGACAAACGGGAGAAATTGCACCCGCCGACAAGCGCATGTATGCCATACGGGATGTCACGGGTCTCATTGCTTCAGTACCACTGATTACCGGATCGATTCTTTCCAAGAAAGCAGCTGAGGGATTGTCTGCCTTGGTGATGGACATCAAAGTCGGCCGTGCGGCATTTATGACAACCATCGAAGAGGCGCGAACTCTGGCCCGATCAATCGTATCTACTGGTGCTGGCCTTGGCATTACAACTCGCGTCACATTGACGGAAATGAACACACCACTTGGGTTTGCAGCAGGCAATGCAATCGAAGTTTTGGAATCGATTGAAACCTTACGTGGTGCTGGACCGGCAGACCTAGAGGAACTGGTCTGTATTCAGGGTGGAATCTTGCTTCATTCAACGGGCTTGTGTGAAACAGCAGATGAGGGCGCCTTCCGAATTCACGACTCGCTGATTGATGGGAGCGCAATGGCCACTTTTGAGAAAATGTGCGTTGCACAAGGTGTACATCCGTCTACGTTTGAAAATGAATCAAAATTACTCTCTTCACTGGGTTTGTTAGATTCAACTCTCAATACCACCGAATTCATTGTACCTCAACCAGGGTGGATTTCAGATATCGATGCGATGGCACTTGGCACGGTCGTGCTTGAACTCGGGGGTGGCCGAATCAACCTAGGGGATGATGTCGACATGGGTGTAGGGTTTGTTCTGGATGCGCATGTCGGATCCTTGATGGTCGTTGATGAAGCGTGGATTACGGTCTACCATCGAGGTGAACTTTCACAAGAACATCGCCGTCAAATCGAAGATGCAATCACGCTCAGCAATGAACCGGTGGATGCCAAAAGTCGAGTAATCGAGATTCTTTGAGAGAGTCAAAGCGCTTCTATGAAATAGAAGCGGAGCCCATCTATGCCCATGATGAGCCGGCGACGAGCCATTCTTTCTCTGAGCATGGTCGCCCTCATGCTGGCTTTGCCATGGACAGTTTCCGCGGACTCAAGTGGTCGTGATGGAAGCGTACCCGCAGAAGAAATCCGAATCACAACGAGCAAAGATGCCGATGGTTACAACGTAGACTTGGATGTCCAATTTGACAACTTGACTGATTATCAGGAGTATGATTACAACATATATTTCACACGTGTCGATCCAAATTTCTCTCACGAGACGTTGTCGGGTAACTTCACAGCGAATGGGGAAACTCACAATATTTCTCGTCAATGGACGCCTGATCAAGAAGGACCCTACACGGTTCAGGTCACCTTATTGCGATATGGCCACGTTCTCCAAACGGCCACGGATTCGTTCGATTGGGGCGATGTTGCCAACAATAGCGGACCACCAGAAGCCACAATTTCAGTTGTCCACGGCGGGGCACAGGATAATGAAGTGGGCCTTGAAAAGGTAGATGATTGGTATTATCTGAATATTTTTGAAAATGAGTCGTTGCAAGAAAACACGACCATCGAGTTTGATGCCAGTGAAACTGAAACTGGGGCCAGTTATCGAATGACATTCGCTCTCTATCAATTGGGTGACGATGAGAATGTGAAGTTGCTAGGGATGGGAGTTTCGGTGTTACATGCGGGTTACACTTTGGCGACTCTAAACAATACCGTTTACGGATGGATTGAGGGGGGCGATTACCAATTCACACTGGAATTGGAACTGAATCAGGAGAACATGTCACCGGTGGCATATGGTGCGCTCAATTTCACTGTTGGCAGAGCTCCACCCCCTGCGATAACGGGTTGCACGGATGGCAATGCGTCGAATTACGATGAAAATGCAACGGCTGATGATGGAACTTGTGTGTTTGATGATACCGATGGGGATGGAATTTTCGACTACCTTGAAATCGAAGGTTGTACAGATTTGAATGCTGAAAACTACGATGGCAATGCAACAGATGATGACGGGTCTTGTGAGTTTACAGACACTGATGGAGATGGTGTTTTCGACCACCTCGAAATCGAGGGTTGCACGGATTTCAATGCTGTAAATTACAAGGAAAATGCAACAGATGATGATGGATCTTGTGAATACAAAGATTCAGATGAAGATGGCGTATTTGATTACCTAGAAGTTGTAGGATGCACAGACAAAGATGCAACGAATTGGAATTCATTGGCCACCGATGAGGATGTCTGTGTATATCCTGAACTCAATTTAGAATTGTATGCCAACCAATCCACTGGAATCGAACCTCTTGAGGTGTCCTTTGTTGCAGGTATTACAGGAGGAAATTCACCTTACGAAATCCTGTGGAATTTCGGAGATGGTGATTCATCGACTGAGGAAATGGTAAACCACATCTTTGCGGCTGGTGTGTATACCGTTGTATTGCAAGTGACGGATGACAATGGAGATATTGTTCAGCGCAGCCAACCCATCGTCGCATCAGAGATTCCGCAAACCGATGAATTCAGTGGCTATTTCACCCATTCTGGGCAACTGGAACCCATGTCAAAAGACATGTTTGCGACCTTCCAATTCACAGGTATTGCCAGTGGAGGCGAAGGGCCTTACACATTCACTTGGCATTTTGGGGATGATACCATGGGAGAAGAATCAACCGTCATCCATGAATATGCTCGGACAGGAGAATACGCCGTTCAATTGACCATTGAAGATTCAGCAGGAAGAATCATTCAAATTACCAATACAGTCAACGTCACAAAGTTTGGTGATGGAAATTCGGGAGGCGTTTCTCCAACTGAAGAGGGAGATGAGGGAGGGGATCTCAACTTCGAACTTTACGCAACAGGAGCTGGAGTGATTGGTTTGTTGTTGATCTTCGGTCTATTCGGACGCAAGCGGCGCGAGGGGTTCCTAGAAAAAGAGCGGCGGAAAATGCAGGGCGAAGGATCCATTTGGGATGATTACTGAGGGCCCTTTCAATGGGTAACCAATCGAAGGACGCACTGAAAGCCCTTTGAAATTCAATATTCGTTTCAATGGGTATTCGGATAGACCCTATTCATTCGCCCATCCTGTTGCTGCATAGATAATCAACGCTATTCCTACAACAAGCAAAGCGGGCCAACCAAAGGAGATTACTGCAATTAATGCTATTCCTGCTACAATACCAGCCCTTACTTTCACAACAGGATCATGAATATCTTGGCCAGAACGGAACCATGACCAAGGCCTCGCCAAAGCAATCAGACCACATGGGAAAAGCAAGAGTGATGCCCACATGCTGAATTTAGCAGCAGACCACCAAGCTTCACAAGTTTCGTTACAGGTGCCACCAGAGAATCCTAATCCCGACCCTAATGACATGAGTATCGAAATGAATCCCAAGATGATCATGAGTGCAAACATCACAACACTACCAGTAATTATGAGGAAACCAACCATTTGCGCTGTATCACCTTCAGATTTTGTGATGATGATTTTCTCTCGTACATATGACACAGGACCTCCACCAATCGTAGAGGGCACGACAGTACTCTGCGCATCGCCCGCAAGAGGAACCGAAACATGTTGGAAATTATCAGGGTCTTCGGACAAGAAAACCGTCTTTTGCGTCTTCGTCCCCAATGCAAACGCAAACCAAACGATCGAACTCAAACACATTAAAATCGAGAGTAAACCCATGCAACAAAAAGTCTGACCAACACCAGGATCAACCGTATCCCCCTCATCATACATCACATTGCCAAGAACATTTACTGCCTGCCAAATGAGAATGGCGATGCCAGCGAGAATTGCGGGTCCAGCGAACTTCTTCCAGTCCATTCACTCTATGCACCACTGCATCAGGCTTCAATGATGCGCCGGCAATAGTTTCAGAGGGGGGCCCTTTGAAAAGCAATTAGTTGGTTGAATCAATATTTTCTTCACATAATGCTTTTTGTAGTTGATTTCTCAAGCAAAGATAGACAGCGACGAAGATTTATTGGATGATGAATTGTTTGACTGATTAATGATAAACTAATAAATGAATAACTAATGGTGTGAGTTATGTCGGACGATAACTCGGAAAAAAATTCGATATTTGATTTGAATGAAGATGGGAAGGTAGATTTTCAAGACTTGAAACCAATTTTTGAGAAGATAACTGCCCCGAGGGTATTCATTTCATTAATTATTAGCCTAGGATTCCTAGCATTCATTTTTTCCTCATCTTATGCAACTTCAGCAGATTACACAAATGCTCCAGACGCTCCAAAAACAATCACATCATCTGATTTCGATCTTGACAATAATGGGCTCA
>Ga0208639_1000733_pt1 | contig 24257 bp, 15 predicted proteins | sample ETNtaG_33_FD_185772 | JGI IMG/M metagenome (GOLD analysis project Ga0208639, IMG submission 185772) | Marine microbial and viral communities from oxygen minimum zone, Eastern Pacific Ocean - ETNP201310SV76 (SPAdes) (version 2) | ecosystem: Environmental > Aquatic > Marine > Oceanic ...
CATCGCTCTACCGGGGGAATGGGATGGTGCTGCAATGTACGATGCTGGAACCGATGACGAGTTGCTGGATATCGAATCATTCCACTTGGGTTATGATGCCTCCAATGTCTACGTGCGCGTGGATTTAGGCAGCATGCCCGATGATTGGGAATCGATGGATTTGTCCTCTGCACCTGACGTCTCCATCTATTTCATGCAACCTAATGCAATTAATTTCAATGAAGTCGAGACCAACTTCAGGACCTATTATGGAAACACAGTCCTTGGTTTCCCTGCCAAGAACATGATTTCTTTCAACTTCGGTGAATTGTGGGAAGATGGTCGAGCAAAGTACGATATTTTCGAAGCAAAGGGAAAGATTGGCGATTCTGAGCGCTGGAATTTGGCTGGACAGTCGATTCTAGGTGGATGCGCAGCTGACGAAGTCTTTGAGTTCCAAATTCCATGGTCTGACCTCGGTCTAGCCCCTCGATATTCAACTCGAGTCAAAGTGGTGACCAGTTGGCAAAATTCCTTTGCATATGGTGACGGGACCGACGTTGAAATTGCTCCACCTGCACCCGCTGAGATGATCATGCCTGACCTAGAAGAATGGGTAACACTCCTCGATATCGACGATGCGGTCGGTGATGAAACTGGAGATGGTGATTACACCTACCCACTTGCGGGCGATTTCGCACCGGGTGCAGGCCTATTCGACATCACGCACCTCAAGGTGAGCCAGAGTGAATGGAATGCTCGCTTCGAGGTATCGTTTGCCGAGATGACCGATTATTGGGGGTTGGCCAATGGATTCAGCCATCAGATTGTTCAAATTTATGTGGATCAAGGAGAATCCACCTATGGCGAAACCGAATTGCTAGATGGCGCCTATGCCGTAACACACGAAGATTGGGCTTGGGAAGTAGCCGTTTCTGTAACCGGTGAACCTGGGGCAGTGAAATCAGTTAGTGCCAGTACTGGTGAGACCAGTGCCAAAGGAATCGAAGTCTCTTCTGACAAGGAATCCAAAACCATCACCATCACTGTGTCGAAGAGTGTCATTGGTGCCAATATTCCAGATTACAGATTCATTGTTGTAGCTGGTTCACAGGACGGATTTGGTACTGGGAAATGGCGTGATGTGGATGCTGATGCAAAGACATGGAGGCTGGGCGGTGGAGCAGACCCCAGCACCGTCGATGGGCGAGATTACGACCCGAATATCATCGACATGGTGCTCGCCAACGAAACGGATCAAGCCGCAATGCTCAGTTCCTACGATGTCGACTCCCAGACCTATGCGGTTTTGACTGGTATCGAACTTCCTGAAGTCGCACAGCAAATCTTTGGCATTAGCGTCTCAAGCATCACAACATCTTCAGCGATTGTCGCTTGGTCAACCACAAAATCGGCCACCGGCGTTGTGAACTGCACTGACAGCGGTCTTGAGACCCCTATGATGCTCTATTCTCAGGCATTGCAAATATCCGGACTTCTTGCAGGAACGGCCTATACTTGTTCGATTACGGTCGAAGATGCCCCCCCTGCCTCAATTTCTTTCTACACATCCAATGAGACCGATATCACCTCACCAGAATTGTTGAATCTTGATGTTGAGGTACTTGATGGTGGCTTACTACGAGTGACTTGGTACACTAGTGAGGAAGCGACGGAATCAATCGAAGTCGGCGGTCAAACTTTCTCTGGAGACAGTATAGCCCTTCGCAAGAATCACGATATGACAATTGCTCCCTACCCTAACCTCCTTGCGCTTGAAACACATACACTAACCGTCACAATTGCCGACGCTTCAGGGAATACAAACACCTCCAGTGTAGAATTCGTGATTGCTGAGGAAGATGCCACCTCACCACTACCCGACCAAGGTTCAGATCCAAGTGAAACTGAGGATGATTCAGATGACAAGGCGAGTATTGGAGACCTGCTTGGTGATCCAGTGGTTCAGATTGCTCTATTGGGTGTTGTTCTGATGATTTTCGTTGCATTCATTCGCACTCGCAAGTATGAGTTGGATTATTCAACACCCCTTGAGGATGACTTGTTCGAAGATTAGACGAATGGAATCGCCGCCATTGCGTGGGTGTGTAGATTCACCACGGTCAGGATACAGGGCTTAGGCTGGAATCCCAGCATACGTTGGTAATCCGTTTGGTCTTGCCAAGTACTGCTGTGAACTAGATTCACTCCCTTGTAAGTCTCAGTGTGATGTCCGTGAACGTGCCCCGTCACGAAGATGTCAGGAATTTCTTGGATAACCAACCGATCCTCCGGTTCGGGCGATAGTGGTGTTTTCCCTCCCCACGAGGGAGCGAGGTGACGTCTGTCAATCATCGCACGCATGGCTGCTTCCGGTGTTTCGAATGTGACCGTTCGCAAACTGGAGACGAAATCCATGATGGACACACCGTGATAGGAAAGAACGCGGACACCATTGAGGCTGAAATCACATGGATTCCCGACAAACATTGTGTTATTGTAGTCCGTTTGTAATTCATGGTCGATTGCTGGCTGAGGTTCTGCTGGTCGAACAGCATCGTGGTTTCCTGGCAAGAGAAGCACTTCGACCCAATCTGGTAATTCTTGTAACATGGTTCCCAAGCGCGAATATTGGTTGAACAAATCAGGAATGTCGAGATGCTTATCCTGACCAGGATAGATACCGACCCCATCCACACCATCTCCACTGATGACTAGATATCGGATTGTTTTGGCCAAAGGATCATCATGGAACCATTGAATCATCTTGTGCCATTGTGGTTCAAGGAAGGTCTTGCTACCCAAATGCAAATCGGAGATGAAAGCTGCACTGACGGCTTGGTCTTCTCCTGCCGTTCGCCGTTCATGTTTTGTCAAAGCGGGGAAATGGATGTCTTCAACCCACATCATCGTTCCATCTTGGTTGAAATGGCCACTGACTCCAATGACATCATCAGCCATCAAACCCGCATGCACAATTTGTTGATTTGGGCTGTCTTCATCACGCTGACTGAGCAAACATCGAATTTCACCCGTATGGTCCTCAATTGAGAACATCAGATGTCCGTTTTTGGTAGTTTTTGGGTCATTCACGAGGCCGATAATTGTGAAGGCATTGTCACGATCACTGAGTTGTTTTCGTTGACGAACCGCCTCATTGACAGCGATAGGCCTATTGGGCAAATTCCGGTCAAGAATTAAGCGACGAATTTGCTTGAGTCGGTCATTGAAACAAGATTGAATATCTTCCTTCTTTCCCTCGGTCACACTTTTTCCTGTAATGTCAAAATGTATGGTAATCTCAGCATCCACATCTTTGGCGTGCATTGGGAAATCTGCCAATTTGTAGTGATCAAGGTCGTGGATTCTCGGGGCCGCCATCGGTTCGGGCTCGGCGATTGGCGCGATTGTCCTCGCAACCACAGGTGTTTGTATTTGGGTGAGCAATGAATCTAACATGGCTTCATCCAGCATGCCCTTGCTTCCGGTTGTTTCCGCAGCCTGCAGCAAAGGCTCGATCGAAGGCAAGGCCAACAATTTCTCACGCACAGAACGTGCAGGAATCAGTCCTGCCGCCATCACCTTTCGGTGGATTTCGGCCCATTCAGTGTCGCTCACAAGCCCCCACCCTGACGCGACCGTTCAAAGGCATTACTGCGCTCTCATAGGGGCGCATTTAGTGGCGGGAATACCGTCGGCATGCCTAAGAACAGCCGCTGAAGCCGTCCGTTTGTGAGTGAGGAAGCCTCCATGCTCGCGGCTCGGCTCGTCCGCCGCCTGAAGAAGGAAGGGTGGAGCCTTTCAGTTGCAGAATCCTGCACCGGTGGTTTACTCGCCAGTTGCTTCACTGATATCTCCGGTGCATCCTCCTGGTTTACACAGGGCTGGGTGACTTATTCCAATGAATCAAAAATTGCTCAATTGGGCGTCAATCCAACCAAATTGGAAAAACGTGGTGCGGTCAGTCATGAAGTTGCACTTGGAATGGCGCAAGGTGCACAACTGTCATCGGGCTGCGGTCTGACCATTTCGATAACAGGTGTTGCTGGGCCAACCGGTGGAGATGTTGGGAAACCAGTTGGCACGGTTTATGTTGGAGTTTGTGTGGGCGAATCATATCTTGTTCGACGCGGAGAATTTGGTGGAGGGGATCGAGCCTCCAACAAACATTCATTCGTCATTTTCGCTATGCAGAAAGCCATTCAAGCATGGGATGCTCACTTCGGAAGAATCGAGTCTGTTCGAGTTGCTGCAGAGGCGGAAGCTGCGGCTGATGAAACCATTGACCTTGACCTGACACAAGCACTCTCCTCAATCAACCCTGATTTGGATACTTGGAAAGACAATACCGTTTGGACCACGGAAAAGGTTGCAACAACCCTTGATGAACAAGGTAAAACTGCACTTGGCGATGATGCTGAGTGGGTTGAAGAGCAGTAGTGGGACCGACCAGATTTGAACTGGTGATATTCGCCTTGTAAGGGCGACGTCATAACCGCTAGACCACGGACCCGTAATTTAACGCGAGAGGTTTGGGGATATGAGGTGAACCCCACCGCAGCCTTTTGAGTGAGGAGAAAAATGGGAGTGCAATGGTCGAACATCAGGCGCGTACCCGGCGACTTATTGCGCGCCTTGAAAATGCGGGAGTGCCCATGGATTCAGGCATTACTGCGGCCATGCGGTCGGTCGATATTGGAGTGTATACTGATTATGAATTGGATCCCTTTTGGCACGATCGTCCTTTGGTTTTCTTGGAGACCCGTAAAGGCGGTGTTAAGACCATTTCAGCACCACACATGATTGCAACCATGCTGCACCATCTTGAATTGGCACCCGGGCAAGAAGTTCTAATCTTGGGAGCAAAAGGCGGCTATATCGCGGCCCTCATTGCACATATTGTTGGTCCCGAAGGCGGCGTCGTGGTCGTCGACCCCTCAAGGGAAGTGGTCGATCATGTCCGTGAGAGAATATCTTCTGTTGCAGATACGCACACAGTTCGAGTGAGAAAAATGCGTCAACTCACACATTGCCCACCCCAACTTCCGGAGCCTCTTGACCGCGTGTTGGTCACAGGATCATTGGAAAGCCTTCCAAATTGGCTTGAATCACGGATGGGTGATGGTGGTTTCACAATCGCTCCAATCGGTGGTCGTTTCTCTCAACATTTGGTCAAGCGTGAGCGCGTGGGTGAAGACTGGTTGGACACTGATCTTGGTGGCGTGTTGTTTGGCCCCGTCGATATTGCTGATACTGAACCCGAACCACTCTCAGCCAACACTCTCGCTGAACTGCTTCGAGAGGGTGCAATATTGGGAGATGAAATCGGTATGTTCAATGAAGAAATATTGCGACGATTGAATGAATTATCTTCCAATTTGGAAGCGCTACCGGAGAATTTGGAACCACTACCTGACACCACAAATCTGGAAGATGAGCCCCCTTGGACGTTGGATTCGGATATTTGGGTCGATGATATTCACCCTGTAGCCGATTTACTCAGCGCAGAAATGGACTGGCTTGGTGATATTTGGCAATTGCTCATCACACTTGTCGATGTGCGTTTGATGCAACCTGGGCGGCCTGAGACTGACGATGACGAAGAGTCGATTGGCGGCTTCGGTCGTCACGGAGACCTCATCCCGTGAACGCTATACATGGGAGGTCATACCCTCAGTTTGGGCCCCATGCTGCAACATGAACTTCAACGGCTAAAGCACAAGGATGTGCGACAGCGTAGAATGGCAGTACGCCGTCTTTTTGAGATTGATAATCCAGTAGCCTTGGCGGCTTTTATCGAGTTATTGGATGACCAAGATGAGTGGTTTGCCGACAAGGCAATCGTGGCGATTCGTCGGTGGGTTGACGGCAGCCATCGCAAGGTCATCGTTTCTCTTTCCGTACGGAATGAGAATAGACTGCGCCTCCTCGCTGCGGAACTTTCACCACGCATTGGTTCAGAGGCTCTTCCAATTCTATCCACACTTTGCACGGATGCTGACGATTCGGTTCGGCGGGAAGCGTGGAGAGCCCGCCTCAAAGTCGATTCAGGGACAATCCCGGTCGCAATCGAAAGTGAAGATCACATCATTCGAAAGATGGCCATATCCCATTCTGGGGACACCGATATTCTTGAGGCAATGCTATCCGATTCACACATTCGTGTTCGTGAAGCCGCACTTGATCAGATGATTGTAATTGGACATTCGTCACCCGCTGTTGATCAATTATTGACCGGACCACTTCGTCTCAAAGCGGCAACATTGCGCTTACCGTTCCTCGTCGAGTCAGAGACTGCTTCAACGATTTCCAATCTTTGTGCTGACCCCGAACCTGCACTGCGAAAGGTGATTGCAAAACATCTCGATGATGCCGAGTGGTTCGATTGGACCGGCGTCTTTGAGGCTGCTAGAGATAGCAAGGACCCCTTGTTGCTACCACGTTTGTTGCGTTCTCGCAAAGAGGCAAGAGCTGATGAGATGCGATTGAATTTGCTTCAACAGGGTAGTGATATTTCTCGTGCTAGGATATTGGAGCACCTTCATGGCCGCAACATCCCTTCATCGATTTTCGATTTGTTACCTTCTTTGGTTGCTGATCCAAATCCTCTAATCTCACAGGCTGCCAGCAGCCTCATGGCTGATTCGAGTGTTTTGGAGACAGACATATGAGACTTCTATTGGGCAGCGGTGGTCTTCGCAGTGATGCACGACGTGCAGTCTATTTTGAAGAAATGCGACGACATTTCGATGGATGTGACGAAGTTATTTTCATCCCGTATGCGAGTTCTAACCACTCTGAATATTCATCAAAAATAAGCCTATTTTCAGCGCCGAGCGGTGTTCAAATGCGCGGAATAGAATCCTTTGACGACCCCCATGCTGCCATCGCTCAGGCTCAAGGGTTGTATGTTGGCGGAGGCAATACCTTCCTCCTGACCAAAGGTTTGCATGAAAATGGGCTCATCGACATTGTGAGACAGCGTGTATCAGAAGGAATGCCATACATGGGCGTTAGCGCAGGTGCCAATGTTGCTTGTCCGACAATGCAGACCACCAATGACATGCCAATCGTGCCCCCTCCCTCGTTCGAAACTTTTGGTTTGGTGCCTTTCCAAATCAATGCCCACTATCACGATGGCACCATCTGGATGAAAGAAGGAGATGAATTCAGGCAACATTTCGGTGAAACACGTGCACAACGAATTCAGGAATTCCATCAACACAACGATCGACCCGTCCTTGGATTGTGGGAGGGTGCCTTCCTGAATTGGAAAGATAATTCGGGTATCCTCATCGGTGGTGATGCAACCGTATTCCATCCACAATCAGAACCGGTCACCTATCCAGAAGGAACCGAATTTGGCTCCGATTTAATCACACGTCCTTGCTAATAGCTCGGGCGATGACCAACTTCTGTACTTCTTGGGTTCCTTCGTAAATTTGTGTAATCTTAGCATCCCTAAAGAATCGCTCGACCGGGAAGTCAGTGGTGTAGCCATAGCCTCCAAGAACTTGCACAGCACGTTCAGCGACCCACATTGCCGTATCTCCGGCAAACAATTTCGCCATACTCGCTTCTTTGGAATGGCGATGGCCACCATGATGGTAGTGTTGCTCCTTGGTCCATGCTGCTTTGTAAACCATCAACCGAGCCGCTTCGACTTGTGTTGCCATATCGGCAAGATAAGCAGTAATCATTTGGTGACGTGCGATGGGTACGCCAAATGCTTCTCTCTCGTGTGCATATTTCAGCGCGGATTCGTATGCACCCTGTGCAATTCCAAGACCTTGAGCGGCAATTCCAATGCGTGAGTTATCCAGTGCATTCATTGCAATTGGGAACCCCTTACCTGGTGCTTTGAGCACATTTTCTACAGGGACCTTGCAGTTTTCTAGAACGAGAGTGCAAGTATCGCTACTACGGATGCCCAATTTGTCCTCCTTTTTACCGACTGTAAACCCCTCAAAATTCTGCTCTACGATGAATGCAGTCGTTCCACCATGCTTTTTGACACCATAATCGGGGTGATCGACATCTTTGGCGAAAAGAACGTAAATATCCGCACTTACACCATTGGTAACCCACATCTTTTCTCCAGTGAGAAGATAATGTGTACCGTCCCCGGAAAGTTTGGCTTTGCAAGACATGGCGGCCGCATCCGTACCTGCCCCGGCTTCAGAGAGAGAATATGCGCCAACTTTGTCAGTTGCTAACATTGGCAGGTACTTTGCTTTCTGTTCATCAGTGCCATGGATGACGATTGTCTTTGCACAAAGTCCAACATGAACACAGAAGAATACAGCAAATGAGGGGTCGACTCTAGCCAACTCTTCAACGATGATTGCTTCACTTATATCATCGAGAGGGACACCGCCAAAATCCTCCGGTATAGTGCATGATTGCAATCCATATTCGATGAACTGCGCCCATTCTTCTGTGGGTGGCTGTTGCGCTTTGTCTCTAGCCAAACACGTGGGTGCTAGGACTTCTTCAGCGAAGTCTCTGACCATTTCTCGTATCATGCTCTGTTCTTCCGTCTCTTGGAATTGCATGGTGTTCCCTCGCTTATGCCACCGGCCTCTTGTTGATAATCAATGCGTGAAAGCAACCCCGTCCTATGGACGGGAGTCTAAAATCCAAAAGCGATTTATTGAAATATGTCGTTGTGCCGCCGCGGCAACGAGGGCGACATAATGGCGGACGATTATCTTGAATTCAGCATCCTATCTGACCGTAAATATACACGCAATCATTTGTGGATGCAAATTGTGGACAAAGAAGAGGGAACGTGGAAAATTGGTGCATCGGATTTATTGATCCAAGAAATGGGTGATATTTTGCGTGTAATCATGGCTGTATTGCCTAGCGATGCTCTTGCTGACAATGCTGCAGCGGACAACGAATACGATTTTGCCGATGTTGCCGAAGAATTCAGTGAAAATGACGTACTATTTTCACTACGTTCAGCAGATAGCCGTGAAACATTCCACTCACCTTGTGCAGGAAAGGTACTCGAAGTCAACAATGAATTGGAAGGTACACCCGAGTTGGTCACCGATGACACCTATTCAGAGGGCTGGATTCTTTTGATTGCTCCTCATGATTTCGACGAAGATCAACTTCTCACTGCCGATGAGTACATCGAATCACTTAGTGAGTAAAATCAGGGCCACCCTGTGTCGGGCCATGATTCAGGGTCCGTGGTTTTCCAGTCCAAGATGCCAAGTAGGGCCAGAATTTCTTCCGTAGTGGCTAGATCCTGCTCAATTTGAATACGAAATAACCATTCCTTGAGTCGCCCCAATCTGCGACCTGAGGGTAATTCAGAAGTTGCAGCTAGAAGGTGTCCATCTACCAGAGGCTGATTTCCTGCTTTGAGAGGATTTAGTGCCTCCAGCGCTTCACGAACAGTCGATGTCGCAATCGGACGCAATACACCTTCAACCGCTAGATGTGCATCCACCATGTCACCAACATGGGCTCTGTAACGACGAAATTCTCCAATATTGGTGGGCAAGTGACCGAGTAGACGATGTAAATTCAGCACGCGATTCCGGTCATGGTTTGACAATGTGAGTGCGCGCAAATCGTGTTCCAGTCGCCGCCATCTCTCATTCGGAATTTCGGAAGAAAGCAGGACCAGTCTACAGGCAAAAACATCAGTGTCTGCAAAATCAAGAAGATGTTGCAAATCAATATCGGCATCCCAACCCGGCAGAATTCTACTGAGCATCCCATCTTTTCTCATTCGCTCCAGTACTGTTGCTGCGTTTTCTCCCGTTAGGATTTTCCGGAATTCAGACCAAACACGTTCTTCAGAGACATTCTCTAACATATGTCCACAAGTTATCAACGCCTTGGACAATGCCTCATCTGGTTGCCAAATTCCATTGTGACCTCTGTCCATGAATCGATAAGCTCGAAGCAATCGAAGTCCGTCTTCTCCGAGGCGCTCCTCAGCAGTCCCTACAGCATTGAGGCACATATTTTGCAAATCATCAACACCTCGGTAGGGGTCGTACAGAAGTTCTCTAGCGAGATCAATGGCCATTGCGTTGATTGTAAAATCTCGACGTGAAAGGTCCTCTTCTAGGGAATTGCCAAACTGGACTTCGTCCGGACGACGTCCATCCCCATAAGTTCCCTCCATTCGCAATGTTGTCACTTCAAATTGCATATCCGAATCAGCGACGCGCACAGTCACAGTTCCGTATTGTGCCCCCGTAGGGATCGCTCGGGGAAAAATCTCAAGAATTTCATCAGGATTCAATGAGGTTGCCAAATCCAAATCTTTCCAAGGGTTTCCAAGCATAGCTTCGCGAACAGAGCCACCGACCAACCAGATTCCACCTCCTACGGTTGCAATGCGGTTGCAAACCTCACGCAAGGCTTCAGGGAGGTCATTTTTCCATGATTGAAGCGCTTCTGGGAGTGATTCCCCCACGAGGTCACCTGCGACCCCCTCCAACCAAGCGCTTTCCGCCATCAACCCCTTCCTCGGCCCCTTGGTCATGATGCTATCGACGTGCGAAGTGATTTCAACGTTGATTCCGTGGGAGGTGCATGGACGTCGAGTTGGTTCCGATTGTGTGGTTGAAACCACATGAAGAGGTCAAGCCACGAAATGTCGATACTTTGCATGAAATGACGCTACGTTGGAGTGCTTACACCAAACCGCTCTTGGTCGATCGAAATACCGGCGCGATACTTGATGGCCATCATCGATATCACGTGGGAATTCGGATTGGTCTTTCACGTCTACCGGTCATCAAAGTGGATTATTTGTCAGATGATGGAATTGAACTCGATATCTGGCCAGCTTCTGATCTTGAATCGCTGACCAAACAGCAAGTCATTGAAATGGCCCTTTCAGGCGAAGTTTTCCCACCCAAAACAAGTCGACACAGATTCAGTGATCACATGCCACCGATTGCAGTCCCGCTCGATTTGCTAAGAATCGATGAGTAAATCCATCTGGATTGCAGATCAAAGAGAAGTTCCACAATGTGGGCAGGCTTGCCAACTCAATTGGATTTGATTACCACAATTTCCACATGCCGTAATGGGGCCCGTTTCTTGTGAGGTGGGCTGTGAATCTGGTTGTCCCTTCTGGGCGGATTGTTGTTCTAGGAAAGTCTGCATGACTTCAGGTGTGAGCGCACCGTTATCCGCGGCCATTTTCATCATTTCACGCTGTATGTCATCCGTACTTTGCTGGCGGGTGAGTTCCGCATCGGATTGTTGCGCCATTCGCGCTCGCTTTGCGGCCTGCACTTGCTCAAATGCATTCATTGCGATGTCCATCTTACGCTGCTTCCCATCCAATTCAATGTCTTGTCTTTCAGATTGGTCGTGGCGTTCTGCCGCCCATTCAGCTTCCTGCTTCCGCAATTCTAGAAGTTCACTTTCAAGCGCCGCTTCAACTTGACCTCGGGCCAGGGCCTTGGCAATGTTGGCTTCGGCTTCAATACGTGCGAGTGTCAAACTCTGTTGGCGATCGATGGCAGCCAATGCAGTTTCATTGACCACATCCGCTCGGGCAGCCATGACATTGGTTTGCTGTGTGTAGGATTGCAATTTCTCAAGGTCCGTTTCATTGACAACCGCAAAGGCACGTAGCATGGTAATCCCATATTGGTCGAATGAGCCACGCATCTCTGCGCGAACAGCCATCTCTAGCATATCTGCAAAGTCCGGCGTGCGTACGGCATTGATATCTGCTTGTTTGGACAGGAGAGGGACAACAACCCGACTCATGATTTCTTGTTCATACATTTTGACAAAGAAGCCACGATTGAGTTCCCGACCACTATTGGTGAAAATATTCACAAGTTTCGGAGTATCATCACGTTGAATTTGAAGTCGCATGTTGAGCATCCCGTTGACACGCCCTCCATCCGCTGTTGCTCCTTCCATTTTGAAGAGGAGATCAAATGGTCCGGTCATGGCGAAAATCATCTTGTGATCCCTAGAACCGACACCAATTTTGCTACCCAACCAGCGTGTGAATCCACCGACGTAATTTTTCAGGACAGTTTCAGAGAGGACATCCTGGATTTTCCCGTCTGCCATAATGACACAGGTTTCATTGGGCTTGAGTACGATATTCTTCGTTGACCATGAATGAATGGATCCTGTGTCAATCATTCTTGCAATTACTTCTGGAGTATCTCGCCATCGATGTGTTGCCATTGTTTCACTTCCTATTGGATTCCCTTTAGAACGGCTCTCCGTTCACTAAAATGTCCACGGACACTGCTCACCAATTGTCGTGTTTCTCGAGCGACCTTCACCGCATCTCCCTCTTCGGCTGCGGCCTTTTCCAGATCGTTGCTGCGATTGACAGCTTTGACCAACAGAGTCATGGTTTCATGGTCGTGTTTGATTAATTTTGCAAGCACTTTCTTGGAGGTGGTGATTTGCTTACTGAAGAACGGGTGCTCCCCACCAGTTTCCCCAAGATTCACATCATTTCGAAGGGCATCAATTTCTTCGATTGTGGATTGACATGTTTTGGCGAGCTTGACGTTCCCATCACGATAGGCATCATCATGAACATTTTCGACATGAGTGCGAACACGATCTGCACAGCGGAGTATTTCCTCTTTGACCGCAACATCCGTTTCTCGTCGCTTGTCACGCTGGTAAGCACTGTATCCGCCCACAATCAGGCCGAGAGCCCGAACATAGGTCAGGGTGTCTGCGGGATTGCCGATTGTCATTGTACCACCCATAGGGTGGTTCCCCTGTTCATTCTTGATTCCTTCGCCAATCTGCTCCGGTATTCCCTGAGGATTTCATTCAGTGCGAATAAGAATTTCAGAACCTGCGATGGTCACGATTCCGGAACCGATGAGGGCCGATAGGAACACCTCAAGGTTGGCCAAACCAAATTCATTGGTTGGAGATGTGAGGTAGCCAATACCTGTACTCAAATCGGCAGTTGCCATGCCGTAAACCACGACCGATAGTAACCCACTCATCGCACCTACAAGTGCTGCCCTAGAATCGATTCTTTCCCACAAGGTGAGGAACACAGGTAGAACCGTTGCTGTGGCCAATAGGTCGGCGACGAGGAAGATTTTGAACACACTGAGGGCATCGATGGTCGAGGCGAGATAGATTGCCAGTGGAATCATCGCTAGAGTCACAATTCTCGCCTGTTTGAGGTCCATTTTCCCGTCTGCCAAATCACGGGAAATCGAGGCGACAACTGCGTTCTGCAGTGTATCTACGCTGGAACACACCAGGGCAATTCCTAGAACGACAAAGGCTGCGATCAGTAGGACGTGCGCATCATCGATGAGGTTGAAGAAAGCGGATGAGGGGTCATCAACGGCCCCCTGACCAGCCACGACTGTACCCAGTACACCCATGATGAAGACTAGTGGGAGTACGAGTCCTGCTGCGAGCAGTGCCCCCTTCTTGAGAGCCTCATCATCTTCTGAAGCCCAGGCGCGCTGCCAGTTCCCTTGAGAGAACATCTCTGCAGCGGTGATGGCGATGACCAGTGCCAGTCCTGAGGCGAACGAATCCATGTAGGACATGCTTCCAATGCTCCAGTCATCTTCGGGATTGTACGCTTTCGCATCGGATATGAGTGAACCGATATCACCTCCGAACAGAATGAGCAGCAGGACAACAATCAGCCAGAGGACGACCCAGGCTTGCCAACGGTCAGTTCTCAGAGATGCTGGAAGTCCACCATAGGCGGTGTATGCAGTGGTCACGACCCCAACGGTCACCATTGGGATGAGTGGATCCATGTCACCAAGGATGTCCATGGCCTTACCGATGGCAGTGAATTCAGCAAACAAGAAGGTGAACATGTAGGCGACCGAGATGAATCCGACATAGATTTGCATAGGTCGGCCAATTCTCATTCTAACATAATCAGCCAGTGTGACTCCATCGGGCAATTGCCCGCGAATCATCGGGCCGACATAGGCCAACAATAGAAACGGTGTGGCAGAAGACAACGCATAGCCGACAACATCCCAAAATCCACCGTAATATCCGACTTCTGAAGGACCGAAGAGAATCCAGATTCCCATGCCTGATGCGAACAAACTGAGCCCAATTTTCAGGGAATTTTGTGTCCCTCGTGCTGATAGGTACGAATCTTGGTCCAGTTCCTTTTCGGTTGCGGCTTTGTATCCAACATATCCGAAGAAACCGAGAGTTGCAATCATCAACAGATATGCAATATTCGTATCCATGTCATCACTCGTCAGGTTCCAAGAATGTGTATCCCCAGTCCTGAGGTGTATCCAGTGTGTGTTTGACACTGCGTGGACTCATCCATCGCAATAGATTCAGCGGGCCGCCCGCCTTGTCATTGGTACCTGATGCCCGCGCACCGCCGAAGGGTTGCTGGGCGACCACAGCTCCTGTGGGTTTGTCATTGATGTAGAAGTTCCCGGCGGTAAATCGCAGTGTGTTGAATGCGGTTTGCACGTCTGCATCATTGGTTGCAAAAATCGATCCGGTCAAGGCGTATGGGCTCGCTTCATCACACATCTTGAGTGCACCTTCAAAGTCATCATCATCGTACAAATATACAGTTAGAACAGGGCCAAAAATTTCCTCAATCATCGATTCATAATTTGGGTCGGTGGTGACGATAATCGTTGGTTCGATAAACCATCCAACACTGTCATCGCAACCGCCACCGATGACAACTTCACACGAATCACTTGCTTTGGCACGCTCAATATACCCTGAAATTTTGTCAAAGGCCCGTTGATCGATGACCGCCGTCATGAAATTGGTAAAGTCTCGCGCATCACCCATGGTAATTTTTCGAACTTCAGCCACCAATTGCCATCCCATTCGACCCCAGACAGATCTTGGCACATACGCACGCGAGGCCGCCGAACACTTCTGACCCTGATACTCGAAAGACCCTCGCAGTAATGCTACGAGCAACCCTTGTTCATCACAAACTGGGTGTGCAACTACGAAGTCCTTACCACCGGTTTCACCTACAATACGTGGGTAGGACTTGAGATTTGGTAGCGCTTCCCCAATCCTCTGCCACAGACCTTGGAATACCGCGGTTGAACCCGTAAAGTGAACACCTGCAAAATCAGGATTTGATAGGCAAACATCTGAGATGTCTGGGCCACTACTGGGTACGAAGTTGATGACGCCTGCAGGCAATCCCGCTTCGATCATGAGTTCCATCAATACGTAATTTGAGTGATACGAATTACGGCTGGGCTTCCACACTGCTGTGTTGCCTAGAATTGCCGGAGCACTCGGTAGGTTTGCAGCGATACTACTGAAGTTGAACGGAGTAATGGCCAATACAAAACCTTCGAGCGGCCGAATCTCCGTACTATTTTTCACGCCGTCTGGAGATACCAATGGCTGGTACATGTCGTGGAATTGGCGTGCATAAAAGCAGTTGAAATTCCAAAAGTCAATCAGTTCACACGCAGCATCAATTTCTGCTTGGAACGCAGTTTTGCTCTGATTGAGCATGGTCGATGCGTTGACCTTCATACGCCAATCCCCTGCTAAGAGTTCAGCACAGCGCTCAAAGATGGCACAACGGGCCTCAAGGCCCATGTCTATCCAGGCCTCCTGTGCATCGATTGCGGCTTGGCAAGCAGCCGCAATTTCCGCCTTGCCTGCTTGATGCACGTTAGCGATGATGTGCCCATGCTTGTGGGGAATGACCTGAGTTGTTGTATTGCCTGTAAACACCTTCTCTCCATTGATAATGCAAGGGATTTCGACGACTTCTGCCATCTGCCGATCTAACTCAGTTTGCAGTGCGGCTCGTTCAGGGCTTCCCGGTGCGTATCCGAGGATGGGTTCGTTCACAGGCTGGCTCGACATACATCTGACCCTTCCCATACAGTGTTTGATGGTTGCGAATCACGCCTGAGCCGGTGGCCGTGCGATTCAAGGGCCGGCGTGGTGGCCATTGTCTCATGTCGGGAGGTGAACCGGTTCGCACGGCGTTGTATGATGCGCATGTCGAACGTGGAGGAAACCTCGTTGATTTCCATGGGTTTGAATTGCCAATTTGGTATACTTCAATGATGGAAGAACACCTCAATACACGTGAGAACGCCGGCCTGTTCGACGTATCCCACATGGGATTCTTCCGATTTTCTGGCGAAAACGTTCGTGAATGGTTAGATGGTGTTGGAACTCAAAAAGCCAGCCTGATAAATCCCGGACGATGTGCTTACACACATTTCCTCGACGAAGATGGAATCATCATCGATGACATGATTTTCTGTGTCGTCAGCGAAACCGAAATCTTAGGTGTTCCCAATGCGAGTATGATCGAGCACATGTGGAATCATTTTCATTCGCATATGGGTGAAGGCATTCGTATGGAAAACATGTCTGAACAAACCAGTATTCTAGCATTGCAAGGCCCAAACTCCCCTGATATTTTGGAGGTTGTTCTCGGCCAGGGAAATGTTGCTCGTCACTTCCATGGTCAATCGATTTCAGAGAATTCGTTGGGCATTACAGGATGGATTCAAGGTACAGGATACACAGGTGAACGTGGATTCGAAATATTCGTTCCAAATGAACAGGTTAAGACACTCTGGGATGCCCTACTCGATGAAGGTGGTCACGGTATTTGCCCGGTTGGACTTGGAGCGAGAGATACGCTTCGAATGGAGAAAGGCTTCTTGCTTTCTGGCCAGGATTTCTGTCATCCCGATTTGGGTGGTTCAGTTGATTTGTCTCGCGATTCAGCTGAGACATTTGTGCCGTTTGGGCTAAACATGGATCACGACTTCCTTGGCAAGGCCCGTGTAGAGTCAACCAAAGCTCAGCATCTTGATGGAGGCGGCATCAAATGGCTTGGCCTCAAGGCCACGGGTAAAGGTCCATTTCCACGGATGGGCCATGCTGTTCTGAAAGATGGTGTTCAGATTGGAACCATCACTTCAGGCGGCCCATCTCCAAGTCTTGGAAAAGTCGGCATTGGTTTGGCCTATCTCGAGGGTGTAGAGGTCGGCGAGGAAGTTGAAATTGCAGTCAATCCTCGCCGTAATCTCTCAGCGGTCGTTGTTCGACCGCCATTCATCTAGACTGAACGTTGAAATGGGAACGCCCAAAGGGCGTTCGCATGCAAGCGCGCGGCCGGCTCGTTATCTCGCTCCTTTTGTTACTCATTCTCGCCCCTTGGGTTGGGGCCATTGATGCAATCGAAGAAGCACCCGAATCCGACCTTTCCGAAGCATTCCCAATCTTGAACGAAGCACAAGTCGATTCCATTCTCAGCGCCGGTTCCAGAGGTGTGACGACATGGATTAAACAAGGCACTGCGGATACATCTGCTTCCAATGGGCCTGGAAATTTCAACAGCGTCTGGATTAGTGACGTAGTCAATACGACCTACAATGCCGTCATCATTTCAGGTTCATATCGAGGTGATGTTTTCTTCGACAATGGCCCCACACCTACCGTTCGCGATGAACGCACAGCCTTTGTGGCTCATCTAGATCAATGGGGTGGCTGGACATGGTTCAAGCATACTGACAAGCCAAATGATTCGGTCGGCACAGCTCACGCTGAAGAAGCGACAGTAGGACCAGCAGGCGTTTGGGTCTGTGGTTGGTTTACTGACACCATTACATTCGGCCAACATTCAGTCACAACAGGCGGCCTCTTTACGGATGGTTTCGTGGCTCTATACAACGTTTCTCAGGGTGTATGGGATTTCGTGACCACATGGGGTGGACCGAGCAATGACTACGCCAATGGTTGTGCTGCAACCGGTGAAGGTTCCGTCTATGTTGTCGGCTCTTTCCGTGATACCGCTCAAATTGGAGGCAGTCAGTACCAATCCGAAGGAGCCTCAGACATGTATGTTCTGAAGGTTGATGCCATGGGAGGTTTCGCATGGGTTCAAGCGTGGGGTGGTTCCTACAATGACAATCTCACTGCAGTCACCATCGATTCAATTGAGAATGCCTACATCGTTGGATATTATCGTGACAATGTTGTCGATTGGCCTAGTAACCATATCGTCACCGCAGGTCGGCCGTACAACGGTTTCGTATCGAAGGTCAGTCCTGCCGGCACATTCCAGTGGTCTAGGGATGTTGCAGGAGGTGTCAACGGTCAATCGGTATACGCATCCGCAGTAGCATTTGGTAACGGTGACATCTACATTGGCGGTTGGTTTGATGGAAGTGTAGATTTCCGTAACGGAAATTCAGTCAGTCTGCAACTGATTGGCAATGCCAGTTCAACAAACGGTTTTGTTGCGTCCATTGGCACCAATGGAGCTTGGGTTTGGGCTTCTCGATCAAGTGGCCAAGCCTCTTCTGAGCAATTCGTCCTTGATTTAGCAGTGGGGCCACTTGGAACCATCGCGGTTTCAGGATTTTTCATTGATGGGAATGAGTTTTGGACCAATGCAACATTTGGCTCATTCGACCTTATTCGTGCCCCCGGTGCGGAAGGCTTTGTAGCGGGTTTAGACCCATTTGGGAATTGGATTTGGGCTGACTATCTCGGTGGAGAGAAGGATGACATTGCCCATGCGGTCGCATGGCAAGGCCTTGGTCGAGTAGTGACAGCAGGCCGTCACTGTGTCAACCTCGATTTTGGATGTGGGACCTCGTTTGGAAATACCATCAAGAACTCATCATCTTACATTGAGGGTGCTGGATTCGTCTGGGCCTTTGAGGTGGATACCGATTACGACGGTGTCGCTGATGTCGATGACAACTGTCCTACTGTCAACAATACCAATCAGGCGGATATGGATGGTGACAACCTCGGTGATCTATGCGATGGTGATGCCGATGCAGACACTCTCGACGATTATTGGGACGATTGCGTCGGCCCATCTGTCAATTGGAATCAATCCATTTGGACTCTGGACCGTGACGGTGATGGTTGCCGGGATTCTGATGAAGATGACGACGATGATGGTGACGGGATTCTAGACACAGCAGATGCTTGCGATGATTATTCAACACGACACAATTGGACCAGTGGATTGGCCAATGACTACGATGGGGATGGTTGCCATGATAGTGACGAAGATTTGGATGATGATAGTGATACAATCTTAGATGACTCTGATTTGTGCCCTCGTTATCCATTCAATCGAAGTTGGACTTCGGATGGTGAGAACGACCACGATGGTGATGGTTGCGACAACATTGATGATGATGCTGACGATGACAATGATGGCATCGATGACATTGATTCCAATGGTGATTTACTTGATCAATGCCCCCGTGGTGAAATTGGTTGGATTTCCGATTCCACCAACGACCAGGACAGCGATGGTTGCAATGATTCGCTTGAAGATCTTGACGACGATGATGACGGAATCCTCGATTTCGTCGATGATTGTTTAACAGGTGCTCTGAATTGGAATTCACAAACTGAAACCGATCGAGATGGAGACGGATGCAGGGATTACGATGAGGATGACGACGACGATGGCGATGGCCTTCTCGATGAGGAAGACGCCTGTCCGGCTGGTGATGTCGGCTGGACTTCAGCCCCAAGCACCGATGTCGATGGCGACGGTTGTCGCGATGCCGGAGAAGATACCGATGATGATGGTGACAAGGTTCCAGATGTGGGGGATGGTTGTCCAAATGGAAAAACCGGTTGGGAAACCAATCTAGCTGAAGATGCAGATGGCGATGGTTGCCACGATGAAGACGAAGATCCTGACGATGACAATGATGGATTTAATGACGCCTCAGATGAATGCCCAGGTACACCCCCAGGCGTCACCGTTTACGATGGTGGCTGCTCCGCTGAACAAGGAGACAACGACGATGATGGTATTCAGAACAATTTGGATTTGTGTCCAGAAGTTGCGGCAGCAGACGGATTCGATTTGAATTTTGATGGATGCACCGATGATATCGATAATGATGGTGTTGCCGACGATATCGACCAATGTCTCGGTACTCCAGAAGGTGAATCGATCGATTTCTACGGCTGTGGTTACCTTACCCAGCAGGATTCTGACGGTGATGGTGTCGTCGATGTCGAAGATGGTTGTCCCGACACCTCAAATCAAAGCATTCGTGATGACCATCCAGGATTTTCCTTTGACAGTCAATTTGGCTGCTGGGCAGGTGATGACGATGATGATGAGGATGGCTATGACAATTGGCTCGATCCATGTCCTGATAGCAATGCAGAGGAACTGATTTTTGACGGATGTAACTTTGAACAGCAGGACGAAGATGGAGACGGCGTCGCCAATGGTGATGATGCCTGCCCTTACACCCCCTCTGGAGCAATCCTCATTGAAGGCGGCTGCTCTCGACAACAACTCAACCCCAGCACAGATGATGGCGAGATGTCAACAGGTACGCTGATTGCAATTATCGCCGCAGTTGTGCTTCTGATTGCAGGTGGCGCGATTGTCGCCATCACAGTCATCAAAGGGAAGCAGGACTCTGAACGTGAGGCACGTCGCTCAGTCAAACGTGGAGACATGCCCGCTCCCGCCACCGAAGTTGCTGAAGAAGCGCTGGCTGAAACCACTGACGATAATTACGAAGACGATCCTAACTACAAGGTCGATGAGAACGGTTGTGAGTGGTGGCTCGACGATGATCAGAAGTGGTGGTTCAGAACCCCAGAAATGGATGACTGGATGGAACATACCGGTAAACAGTGAACAAACCTCGACGGGCGAGCATTAAGTATCACGCCCTATAGGGCGTGTCATGACTGAACAATCGAAGTTCACCGCAAACAGCCTGATTTTCGCTGTAATCATTGCACTATTGTTGCAACCCCTGACGGGAATGAATCTCTCTGAACAAGCACCATTGGAACTCTCTGATGATATCGAAGTATTCCATGCCGCTCAGAATGAATGGACACAAAGTGCTGGAATGGCCTCTGGTGGCACGGGTGCAGTGATTTGGCCGAGTGTCATGACCGTTGATTCCACAGGCGATGTTGTGGTTGGAGGCATGGTGATTGGAGATGCTACCTTCGGTTCCCATGGTTCATCCTCGGATATTTTTGGCACGGGGTCACCCGGTCAAATTGCCTATATCGCGAAAGCCGATGGGAATTCAGGATCATGGCAATGGCTGACAGAAACTGGTGAATATGGTGGTGGTGGCTATGCCATGGTTAGTGGAATCGCAACCCATGGGACGGACATTTACATCTGCGGATGGTTCAATGGAAATGTCACATTTGGGAACGATCAGTATCGTTCGACTCAAGACACAATGGATGCATACGTAAGCAAACTCAACGGCAATGGTCAATTCCAGTGGACAGCTGTTGCAGGAGGCACTACCGATGACGATTCTTGTGAGGACATCACAGTCGACTCAAATGGGGGTGTATTCGCCACGGGTTCCTTCAACGGAACAGCCAATTTCAATTCGAACACTGTCAATACCAATGGCAAGATGGACATTTGGGTTTCTGAGATTCTGACAGGTCAAGTCACAACAGGTGGAAACCGTTGGGACTGGGTGTACACAGCAGGTGGACCCGAGGAAGATTACGGGGCATGTATCACCGTAGACGGAACCAACGTGTATGGCTGTGGTTGGTTTGCAGGAACAGCAACGTTCGGCAATCAACAGACGCAAGCCGCAGGTCAATTGGCATCCTATGTTGTCAAATTGACCAAAGGTGGTTCACATGTTGACGTCGGGTCTGTAGGTGCGACCGGTGGAATTGTACAAATCATGGATATGGTTGCAGATTCCGGAACTGTTTACACAACAGGTCACACGATTGGAAATGCACAGTTTGGAACGCAACAAGTGGGTGGAAGCGGAGCCAACGACCGAATCATCTTCGTCGCTGAATTGGGCAGCAATAATCAGTGGTCATGGGCCACAGGATCAACCAGCGGTGCCTATCAAACCGCGAGGTCAATCGATATGACTGGCCAAGGTGGATTGGCAATTGCAGGCACTTTCGCATCGGTCACCAGCGATGGTTACGTCGCTCAATCTGGTAGCGCTTCCTTCGGCTCACACACAGTATCTAGCGCATACATGGGAATGGTCATTGCTGGAATCGATACCAGTGGAAACTGGCTATGGGCTGAAGCGGCTGATGGCGCCTATAACGACGAAGGCTACAGCATCGCTACCATGCCGTCTGGATCCATTGTCAGCATGGGTTCACACTGTGGAGGTGGAGTTGCAGTTGGCCAGTCCTGTTCAATCACACTTGGTTCTAGTTCCGAGAGCACTCTAGGAAACGTATTCTCGGATCCTAATCAGTATGGGTATGCATTCAACACAGGCATCCATCTGTGGGCCATTCAAGCGGATAGCGATGGCGATGGTGTAGGAAATGGTGATGACAATTGCCCAAGTACTCCGAATGTTGATCAATCCGACATTGACAGTGACAATCTTGGTGATGTTTGCGACGACGACATGGATGGAGATGGCAAGGACAATGATTACGACAACTGTGACGGCCCTGAGGTCAACTGGGACAATACCGATGTGAGCATCGATATGGACCAGGATGGTTGTGTAGATGCGACTGAAGATCAAGATGATGACGGTGACGGCGTTGACGATGTTGACGACCCGTGCACGGGAACAATGTACAAACAGCAGTGGTCCAGTAATTCAGCGAATGATTACGACAGTGATGGGTGTCACGATTCAGAAGAAGACCCTGATGATGACAACGATGCTGTGAATGACGTCGACGATGATTGTCTGCGCGGTTGGCACAATTGGACCTCCGATTCAACCTCGGACCACGATGGTGACGGTTGTAAAGACGGTGGAGAGGATGATGATGATGACAACGACGGTGTCAATGACCGTGATGCCATGGACTCAATTCTCGACCATTGTCCGACCGGCGAACTTGGTTGGACCTCTGATGCCACCAATGATCGCGATGGCGATGGTTGCCGTGATGCCACAGAAGACAATGATGACGACGGGGATGAAGTTGCTGACAATGTCGACAACTGCTCCCCTGGGCCGAATGGTTGGGCCCTCAATTGGCAAAGTGTACCTTCAACAGATCTCGATGGCGATGGTTGCAGAGACCTTGACGAGGACGATGACGATGATGGCGACACAATCCCAGATTCAAGTGACGCATGCCCGCGAGGTATGACTGGCTGGATTTCTGATCCGATTTCAGATATGGATGGCGACGGATGTCGTGACAGTGACGAAGACACCGATGATGATGGTGATGGCTTCCAAGATGTCGATGACAATTGCCCCAATGGTGAGACCGGTTGGCTTTCCACCCAAGAAAATGACTGGGATCGAGATGGTTGCAGAGATGAAACCGAGGATGACGATGATGACCAAGATTCAGTTTCAGATTCCGTCGACCAGTGTCCAAACACTCCTTTAGGAGAAGACATTGATGTCACAGGATGTGGCTGGTTTACTCAGCAGGATACAGATGATGACGGTGTTTGGGACCATCTCGACAATTGTCAAAGCACCCCTGGTTCAATGATTCGTGAGATGTTCAATGACACCCATGGATTTGATGTCGATGAAATTGGCTGCTGGCCGGGCGAATCTGATGCAGATGATGACGGCAAGTTACTCTACATTGATGATTGTCCTAATACTCCTGCTGAATACAAGACGCAGACTTCAGTCGATGGTTGTCACGTATCTGAATATGATATCGACATGGACGGGGTTGCAGGAGACTTGGTCTCCCCATTCGGCCCCGATCAGTGTGTTGCAACTTCGGATGCAGAGACTCGAACCAACAATTCTGGATTTGGCGCGGTAGATGCCTTCGGTTGCTGGTATGGTGATGATGATTCAGACGGCGACGGTGTTCGTCTGTACCTCGATATGTGTATCGATACCCCCGCTGGCGAATCCGTCTTGGATGCAGGACCCGAATTGATTGGCTGTTCGGCCAGTCAGCGAGATGAGGATGCAGACAGCGTCATGTCGGATGCGGATCAATGCCCAGACACACCTTCTGGCGAAGATGTACAAACGGACGGAGATTATGCTGGCTGTTCCCTTGATGAGCGAGTAAATTTGGGTGATACCAGTGCTGTTCTACAGAAGAATTTGCTATGGATTATCATCGGCTCATTATTGTTCATTGGAATTGCCGTCATGGCGACTTTGTTGGTATTGCGACGTGGTGATCAACAGAGTAGTGCTGAACAAACCATGGCTCCAATGGGATATGCAGCAGCACCAGCGGTTGCTGCAGCACCTCAAGTGATTCCAGATTACACCCATTTGCCGGGTGGAGGTACATACTCAACAGGTGCGATGGGCGAGACCATTTACAACGCACCCGATGGG
>Ga0208639_1000738_pt1 | contig 24126 bp, 8 predicted proteins | sample ETNtaG_33_FD_185772 | JGI IMG/M metagenome (GOLD analysis project Ga0208639, IMG submission 185772) | Marine microbial and viral communities from oxygen minimum zone, Eastern Pacific Ocean - ETNP201310SV76 (SPAdes) (version 2) | ecosystem: Environmental > Aquatic > Marine > Oceanic ...
AGCGCGCTAGACTTTGCTAATGCAACGATTGTCCCAGATTGTTCTACTAATTCAACAATTATTTCTGATTGGGGTGGAATGCCATTAGTTGATAATACACTTTACTGGATTACAGTTGTGGCTTTCGATGCTTGGGGTAATGGTGATTTAGGTAATGTAACTGTTGTACAAGTTGCTCCTGAGAAGAACCAGCATGGTACTGATCCACCCCCGAGAGTAGAAAATCTCTCAGCATGGGACCATCCAAATGACATGGGCAATGCTGTGGATGTGTCTTGGAGAGCTTCATCTGTTGATGATTTTGGGTATTATGTTGTTTGGGCAAGTAACCAACCGGTTGATGATTTAGCATTACTATGGTCACAATGTCAAGATGATGTAGAAGCATGTGGGGCTGTTAAAATTAGTATCCAACATCCTATTGATTCAGAGGGTGGTTTGATTGATTTCACCCTAACTAAGGCATTATACAGTAACGAGAGTGTAGAGAATGCTCAACCAGATACAATCCGCCCAAATATTCCTCTGTCAGTAGCAGTTACTATACATGACTTGTATGATTCTGCTTTCCTAACAAATTTACCAACAGTAGTTGTAATTCCAATTGACAATAGAGATGATATCATAGCCCCTGAACGTTTACCTGCTCCAATTGTTTATGACGTGCCAGGTGATAATGGGACAGCAGTATATGTTGAGTTCGAGCCTAGTGATGCTAGTGATATAGGTCACTACGAAGTTTATGCTGATGTCATAGCTTTCACCAGCACAGGACACCGTCAACCAGTTATGATAATCGATCGAAATTTCGATTTACCAATAATTCTAGAGAATATAGATGGCGGAGTTGGTGTGATGTCAGGTATACCCATTCATGTCACAATCGTGCCAGTTGATTCATCTGGTAACGCACATCGTGATTTACTTAACGTAGCCTCTGGAAAGGCTATTGATAATTCAGGCGATGACCCGGGTGGGAATTTACCCGATGTTGATTTCTCTGTAAAGTGGAGTGAAGATGGAACATCAATTGAAGTTGATTGGGTAGATATGGCTAGGATAGATATCCGAAGTTATCGTATTTATGTCAGTAAACAACGCTTTGAGAATACTGATGAAGCTACTCTTGCAAAAGATGGCATCATTGGCACATTTTGGTCTTTAGAACAATATAATGAGACATCGTCTTATGATAATTCTACACAGTGGTTTGTAGCAGTGTCAGCCTATGATGGCAGCGTTTGGAAGCATCTTGTGCAGGCTAAAGAAGTGAAGCCATACAAAGCACCTTCAGATACTGATGGAACAGATAACAGCGACGGTGAAGCAAGTGCCGGATTGTTTGATTTAATTGACATCAATACGTTATTGACAATTATTCTTTCAATGGCAATTTTCACTGTCCTAATGCTTGCCGTTCGGGCGCGCCGCAGGAGAGGAGATAATGAGGCATGGCAACTTGCTAATGCAGCATGGGGATTACCTCAACGTGAAGAGAACTGGGGTGAAAGTGAACCAACTCAAGATGCTGATTTGGCAGGCACCTTAATGCCGGCGGCATCTCAAATCAAAGCTGAAGAAAGTAGACCTACTCAAAAATCAACTTCTGATTACAGTGGATTTGCCGCTGCTGAGCCACCAACTGATGCAAGTAGGCGATTAGCAGAATTATCTCATGATCTCTTTGATGATGCACCTCCAAGTCGTCCATCAAGCGGAGATTCTGAACTTGATTCATTGATTGATGACCTCTTGTGAGATATTTTACTGTACATTTGTATAGGTGGGATTGATTGCTAAGGACCTAGTCTGGGATACTCGGTGGCATCATGGTTAAGCAAGCAAGAAAATCAGTTTTCACCACTATGAGATGGGATGGCAAGTATTCAGTATCTCATTATTCAAAACATATTGATAGATTATCCAACCATTCCTCAAGATTAGGAATTACATTGCCAGCAAATGTTGATTCATTAGCAATTGATGTTCTTTCAAAAGCATTTAATGATTCCAATACCGCAGAAAATGAAGGAGAAATAGGACTTGTTAGATTGAGTTTAACATCTGAAGGGGTGATGAGCGCAAGCACGCGTTGGAAAAACCCAATTAATTCTCCTATGAATATTTCACCTACGGCAATAACTCAAGTTTCTGCAACAGCACTACCAGCCCCCCATTGGGGAGATTCAATTGACGGCTGTAAACATGGAGATTGGCAACCGTATCTAGATGCAAAGAAAGTAGTTGATGAAAGAGATTGCAAAATCGCCTTATTCATTAGAGGTGATGCAGTAATTGACGCTACATCTTCAACCCCATTATTACTAGATGATGATGGTGTTGCTTGGATTTCAGATCCCATTTACGGGGGCGTTGATTCAGTATCTATTGCTAGTTTAATTCCATATTTGAGTGACTGTGGAATCCCAGTATCCCAAGGCCGCCTTACAAAGCAACTAATTTCACGCGGGCGAGCGTTACTAGCGGTGGGAACAGGTATTGGAGTTGTACACATTACTAAATTAGATGGTCAAGACATAGGAGATGGTTCTACAGATTTTGCTATGCTTTGTAGTAAATTATTCAATGATGCAATTAATCAATCTTGGTTCGAAGTAAAAGGGGTGGATGATTGATATCTAGTAAACAATGGACCCTTGATGAAGAGGATGCATTCGCCCCCAACCTTTTGGAATATTTGCGAAATTCTGGTTTAATTGGTTCATTAGCAAGTGAATACGGTGGCCCTGATGAGTTAATGTTAATTTCAGATGGGCCGATTACAAACGATTCCAATCTTACTTTAATTGCGGGCCCGCCCACAATTAGATGTACTTCAACCCAACCTAGTAGAGCTAGACAACCACCTTCAAAAAACCCAAGTTCTGCACTTGATGGTATTATTGATCTCACTGGTGCCGAAACAACTTGTGATTGGCAAGTGGAGGAGTGGGGCCCAAGGGGGTGGGAATCTAGGGTGACAATTGAGAGAGAGAGTCTCGCATCATCTCTTCGCGCCCTTTCGCCCCTATTACCTGATATTGCAACGCCCGAAATAATTACTCCTGGGGGCTTTGCAGGTCTTCTAACATATGATTTAGTTCAATGGACTGAACCTGTCAGATTACAGAACCTCCCTGAACCCTCGACACTTCTTGGTATCCTATTTCGGGTGGACCGTTGGATAGTGCATAATAGAGAAGAAGGCATTTTATCGATTCTATCTTTGCACCCTGATAGTTGGTTCAATAATTGTTCAGAAGTAATAGATGAATGGATCCTTAATCGTTTAACTACAACAATTACACCCGCAGAACAGTCACCTTCACATTCTACAATTTCTGATGATGAGCATTGTAATATTGTTGATACCGTACGTTCTGCAATTAAAGATGGTGATTTTTATCAGTTAAATTATGGCCGCATTTGGTCTGGCAAAATAAGTGAACCATGGACTGTTTTCAAGCGTTTGCTAAAATCCAATCCCGCACCTTATTCTGGTTGGTTATCAATACCCGATCATGATTATGTTGTAGCTAGCGTAAGTCCTGAATTGTTATTGTCCATACAAGGTGATGAATTATCAACACGTCCAATAAAAGGTACGAGGCCACGTGCTAGAAGAAGAGATCGAGATGAAGCTCTGAAGAGAGAGTTAGTATCAAGTCGCAAAGAAGTTAGCGAGCATATGATGTTAGTCGACCTTGAACGCAATGACCTAGGTAAAGTGTGCAGAGTAGGTAGCGTGAAGTGGCATGATTGGCGCATTGAATCGCACCCTAATGTCCACCATCTCGTTAGTGATGTAAGGGGCCGCCTACGCGAAGACTGCGATAGTTGGGATGCGGTGCAGGCATTATTCCCAGGAGGTAGTATCACTGGTTGCCCTAAAACGGCAACTATTGCGGCGATTGATGAATTGGAAGCAACACCTCGTCATGCATGGACGGGTTCACTTGGCTTCCATGATCCTCGTAGTGGTGTTGCTTGTTGGAATATTTTAATTCGTACATTAGAAGCAAAAAGAGTCGAGTTGGGAGATTGGCAAGCAAAAGTTCAGGCTGGTGGTGGGCTTGTTTATGATTCCATATCAACTCAAGAAGTAGAAGAAGCGAAGTGGAAGGCACAAGCACTTCTAGATGCTGCTTGGGGCGTTTCAGAAAGTAACATCCCGAAAGGAAAAATGTCAATTGAATGCGTACCGGCATTAGATGAGCGCACAGAATCTCTATTACAATCTCTTAATTCTAAATCTCAAATTTGTATATCTCCTGCTGAACCAATTAGATGGATACACGGGGATGCCCCTCTCCCCTCAACTAAAATGGGAGAACGCCGCTTATTGTTCGTGGACAATCTAGATTCATTTTCTTGGAATATTGTTCACGTGGCTGCTCAATTAGGCGCAGAAGTAGTCATTGTCGAGGGCCGTGGAGAATTGGCAATGAGTGGTGCGAAACACATTGTTGAATCAATTAAACCAACTCACATCATAATCGGCCCAGGACCAGGTAGGCCCTCTCATTCCCCACTTACTCAACTTTTAGCAAAAAATTCTATTGAAGGAAAAATTATCAATGAAGCAGGGGATATTATCCCGCTTCTTGGAATATGTCTAGGCCACCAAGCATTAGGTGAGGCTGTTGGGTGGGAGCTAATGCCTGCACCATCAGGAGCAGTTCATGGGGTGCCAGATGATATCATAATGGAAGAAAATGAGTTATTCTCAAGAATTCCAAGTGTAACTAAAATGATGCGATATCATTCACTTATTCTAAATCCAACAAACGTAGATCTTGAAATTATTGCTACAGATAACAAATCAAAATCATTAGTCATGGGTTTAATGCATCCAGAATTGCCAATATGGGGGGTACAATTCCATCCAGAATCATGTGGTAGTCCAGATGGTTGGAAGTTGTTGGATAATTTTCTAACCAAGTCAAACAGGATTGTAGGACAAAGTGTTGAAGTGCCGTTGCTTGGTCGAGAGGGGTGAGGGATACAATGGCTACCTGTCGATTATGTCGTGGTGTATATCCTCAAGAGCACTTCATTAATGGCAACGGGCCAAGACATTTGGTTTGTGAAAGATGTGGTGTTGAACACGGTTATGTCACTTTAGAGGAAACATCATCACTCTATGATGAGGAAACCTCGCGAGCGCGCATGTCTGTAATCGGTCGCAGACACGCCCCCGTTCTATGGCTTATTTTGGGCTGGGTTCTTTGGGCCCTCTACTTTTCAAGTCTACCACTTTGGGGTAAAGCCTCGTTGGTGATTCTTCTAATTACAACTCTAGTAGTGCCCGTCATGTATTTCTTAGGTGGTGCGAAATATCAAGCAGATTTGCGTCGTTTATCTACTAAATGAGATAGGACTCAACCTGATGCTTGGTGTCAAACGGTTGAAATAGTATCATTGCAACCGGGAAGTTAGAGGGAACACTGGGTTCCCTGAACGAAAAAGTGAAACGGCGTGGAAAAAGGAGATAGTGGAAAGAACTACGATACTGGGTTAAAATCGGAGCATATTGCTTCGCAGTCCATCGATTTGATGGATTACAACCCGGTCCACTGCGCCGCAAGAATAGTAAAGTTGAGCGCACGCTCGATATACTGTTTTGCATACCCGAACTCCCAGAGTCAGACTACCCAGCATGCTGGGGCTGTCCTGGTAAGAGAGAACAGCGGGTTCTCTGCAATTTAAAAAATAAAGGAGATATGAAAAATATGAATAGAAAAAACCTGAGTGTGTTAGTCGCACTCCTAATGATTCTGATGTCAGCAGCAGCTGCATCTGGTGATGGAACCGATCCTCTCGACCCTTCCGATGGTGGGGCAGATTGGGACGGCGATGGATTGACTAACGCAGAAGAGCAGAACCAAGGAACGGATATGACGAACCCAGATAGTGATGGCGATGGCCTTCCAGATGGTTGGGAAGTGGCCAATGGCCTCAACCCTAATTCTGGTAGCGACGCTAATGCTGATGGAGATGGTGACGGTCTAACAAACGCCCAAGAGTACGCTAAGGGTACTAACCCTAACAGTGCGGACACGGATGGCGATGGCCGACCAGATTCAACAGATCCATTCCCGAACGACCCTAATGATGGTGAGTACTCAGATTCTGACGGCGACGGTATCCCCGACGCCTACGACCCTGATTACCAAACACCTGAGGACGGCTCCGGAAACGGTGGCACCTCTGGCGGTGGTGAATCTGACCAAGACCCTGGTGAAGGCGAAGGCCAAGGACAAGGACAAGGACAAGGACAAGGCCAAGGACAAGGACAAGGCCAAGGCCAAGGTCAAGGCCAAGGTCAAGGCCAAGGTCAAGGACAAGGTCAAGGTCAAGGTCAAGGCCAAGGTCAAGGTCAAGGCCAAGGTCAAGGTCAAGGACAAGGCCAAGGTCAGCAAGGTCAGCAAGGTCAGCAAGGCCAGCAAGGTCAGCAAGGCCAGCAAGGTCAGCAAGGCCAGCAAGGTCAGCAAGGCCAGCAAGGTCAGCAAGGACAACAGTCCGGCCAAGAAGGTCAGCAAGGCCAGCAAGGTCAGCAAGGCCAGCAAGGTCAGCAAGGCCAGCAAGGTGAACAAGGTCAGCAGCAGGATAACGGACAAGGACAGCAGCAGCAAGGTGGCGAACAAGGTGGCCAGCAAGGTCAGCAAGAACAGCAAGATCAGAATGGTGAAAACCAGAATGGTCAGAACCAGCAGCAGCAAGGTCAGACCCAGAACGGCCAACAAGGCCAGCAAGGTGAACAGTCCGACCAGCAGCAAGGTCAACAGCTCGACAACCAGGAACAAAATGGTGAAAACGACAACGATGGCGACGGAATTCCCGATGACCTCGATACAGACGATGACAACGATGGTATCCCCGATGCTTCAGAACCTGGAAACCAGGACACTGATGGCGACGGCATCCCCGATAGTGAGGATGATGATATGGACGGCGATGGCGAACCAAATGATACAGATGATGATACAGATGGTGATGGCATTCCTAACGATCAGGATATCGACGATGACAACGATGGCATAGCGGACGATCAAGATGCAAATCCAACGCAGACTGATGACACCGCAAATGACCATGATAACGATGGCATCCCCGACTCCGAGGACAACGACGATGATGGCGACGGAATTGACGACCGCGAGGAAGTCAACGATGGAGACCCTAACACAGATATCTACGACCATGACAACGATGGGATTTCTGACAGCGTCGACCTAGACATTGACAACGATGGAATTGACAACCACAATGACGTGTATGAGAATGGTAGCAGCGCTATGCGTGACCACGATAATGATGGTCTAAACGATGGCGTGGATGATGACGACGATAATGATGACATCCTAGATGTTGACGAATTCGACGGCGCAACCGGTGCTTACAGATACGATCACGACAACGATGGACTCGCTGACAAGACAGATACGGACGACGATAACGACGGACTATCTGACTGGTACGAGGCTAACGATGGCAATGATTTGACTGGACAGTTCGACCACGACAATGATGGCAGTGATGACCACGAAGATGACGATGACGACAACGACGGAATCCTCGACGAGCTCGAGAACTAATCGAAGTCAAGTTGTATAATCACCTGACAAGATCCCACCCGCTTAGGCGGAGTGGTGCCAGGCACCCTCGGGGGAATTATCCCCCGGGGGGCCGCCAACTTGGCGGCATAGATGGCAATGGGCAGCCATTCATTTGGCGGCCAACTGTAGGAATCTCTCACTTGAGGGACCTCCCGAAGTAAGCTCGGATGAGTCTGGGCTCTATCGGAAAGAGGGCACAGCGGGTACCCTGAAAAATAGAGTTGAAAAACGAATGAAAAAAGAAAAAACAAGTGAAAAAAGAATAGAAATAATTGCAACATTAGTTGCATTGATGCTTGTGTTTGTGCCTTTAGCTATGGCAGAAGGCAGTGATCCACTAGACCCTTCAGATGGAGGGGCTGATTGGGACGCTGATGGTTTGACTAACGCAGAGGAACAGACGCATGGAACGGACATGACAAATGCAGACACGGATGGAGACGGTCTTCCTGATGGTTGGGAAGTGGCTTACGGCCTCGACCCCAATTCGGCTGGAGATGCCAATGCAGACCCTGACAACGATGGATTAACTAATTCTCAGGAGTATGCAGCAGGAACTAACCCTAACAACGCAGATACTGATGGGGATGGACAACTAGATTCATCAGATGCATTCCCAAATGATCCAAGTAATGGTGAATTTTCAGACGAAGATGGCGATGGCATTCCAGATGCCTATGACCCTGATTATCAAACACCAGTACCGGGCGATGGTGATGGGGGCACTGAGGGTGGCGGCGACCCTGACCCTGTAGAACCAGATCCACCAGGACCAGGGGGGTCAGAACCAGGTGGACCAAATCCAGGAGTACCGGGCGGCCCAGGAGAACCATGGCCAGGGCCAGGAGAAGAGCCTGTACCAGGAACACCACCAGATGAACCTGTTGACCCGTGTAACACAGTTGGTCCATGCCCTCCACCACCAATTGAAATGCCCCCACTATTGTCACTCCCTTCTGACCTCCTTTGCAGCGAACATCGCAGAGGCGACCAAGATGTACAAGGTACTCACCAAGGTGTTGTTGAAGAGGCAGAAATTGAATACATAATACCTGTACTACAGCAGCAACAATGGTTGGAAAGGCAGCGTGTGAATGGCGAGAACGATAATGATGGAGATGGAATTCCTGATGACCTTGATATAGACGATGACAACGATGGTCTGATTGATGTATTGGATAGCACGCCAGAAGACCATGACGGGGACGGCATTGATGATGCAGAAGATGATGATGATGATGGTGATGGTGTTTGGGACGTAGTAGAAGTGTTTGACACTTGGATTGCAACTAATATTTACGATCATGACAATGACTTAATCCCAAGATGGTTAGACCTTGATATTGACAATGACGGCCTCATCAACTGGTACGACATCGATGAATCAGGTAACAGCACAATGCGTGACCACGATAACGACGGTAATGATGACAAATCAGATAGTGACGATGATAATGACGCAATCTTAGATGTCGATGAAGTATGTGGTATGTGGGGTTCCTTCCGTTATGATCACGACAATGATGATGATTGGGATGCTAGTGATGATGATGATGACAACGATGGTTTGAAAGACTGGGTTGAGTCTTCAGATGGAAACCATTTAACAGGTCAATTTGACCATGATAATGATGGCATACCTGACCACGAAGATGACGATGATGACAACGACGGCATTCTTGACGAACTTGAGAATTAAAGCCGTATTAATAGATCCCATTTGCTTGCGAATGGTGCCAGGTGCCCTCGGGGGAATTATCCCCCGGGGGGCCGATTTATTTTCAATGCTATTTTTGTGTAACATGATTAGAAATGATACGGGTATCACTGGGTGATACATCGAAGCACAGACGCGCCGAGTCGTTGATATATCGGGCGTTAGTGCCGAGGCACTTCAATAGGTGATATGATGCCAAAAACCAACTTGATTAGAATGAACAGAAAGCAAAGCAATCAGGGGCTAGCAGCCTTCTCAATGATATTGCTAATGCTGATGAGTGTATTGACAGCAGTTCCGTGGATTGAGTTAGCAAACAATGCTGACGATAAAACTACAGAATTGAGTGTAGGAGTGATTGGAGAGCGCCAAGCCATCCAAACATTTGACCAAGAAAGAGAAGATTATGCGAGTAATTCACCTTCTATGTGGGGTAAGGAACTACATCCCGCTTTGCTTGATCCTCAATATGGTGACCCTGCTGTAATGTATGGGAAGATTTCCGACTTATCTCTTGTTGATTTAAGACAACAGGGAATTGGCCCTAACTTGGAGGAGACAAATACCGAAGATCACGATAACGATGGTATTGATGACTTAAACGACCTTGATGATGATAATGACGGCATCTACGATCTCATTGAGCGATTCGATGGTTGTTATTCAACTGACCCATATGACCACGATAACGATGGTATTCTTGACCACGAAGATTGGGACGACGATAATGACGGCATCCTAGAGGGCCCAATTGATTGGAGCCAAGGTTCGGATCCTGTCAACGTTTCATCTGACCGTTATGTAAATTCAACAACTATTCACCCAGCAACCAACCAACCCGTAGGATTTGGCTATCGGATTGATCAGAATCTATGGGACCATGATAACGATGGAGTCCCTGATGAAGATATGGATGCTAGTGGTCGAGGTAGTTACGATGAGGATGATGATAACGATGGACGTATAGATCAATTTTCATGGCCTTGTGATGACGATGCAGATGGTGTCCGTGATTACTTTGATGATGACGATGATAATGATGGTACTTTAGATTGGATCGATGTGAACCCCTATGATAGCTCATTGACGGGAACTATGCAGTCAACTGGTAATTTTGATGCTGCTACACAGTGGTTACACACAGATACCACTCCCCCTTCTGGCCTTCGAACATATCGAGCATTTAGCGGCGGAATTGATTTCATTGCTCTAGAAGCTCTTTTCCATCCTGTTAATCCAACATTTACTTCAATTTGGGATGGTGATTTAGATGGTGATGGAATACCTAATTTCCTTGACGCTGATGGTGACAATGATGGTAGTCCAAACAATGTAGATGCGGACGATGATAATGATGGATTATTGGATATGTGGGACCCTGATGATGATAATGACGGAATACGTGATGTTTGTTGGGATATTGATATCAACGGCGATACTCTAAATGATTACACACGTATTGATACAAGTCCATACCAAACACCAGGTGCTGATACCGATGGAATCTCTGGTATTGATTGTGAATTAGATTATGATTGGGATAGCGACAACGACCGTTGGCGTGCAATTGATTTCAATTACAATCACGTATGGGATTGGTTTGATTCTGAACTTGGAGGCACAGCTACCCCTGATAACCCACTATTCGAACCGGGTTGGAACGCTGCAAATCTTTCATGGGACATGGATGACGATGGTCTTGAGAATGAAGTAGACCCTTATCCACTAAATCACACAAGTGAAGTTAATACTTGGAATTGCGAGTGGAATTCAAATTACAATGCTGCTACTGATGGTGATGGTGATGGACAACCTGGAGGTTCCAACATACTTTGTACTACTGAACGTGCATCTTACACAGGAAATAATGATTGGGACGGCGATGGTATATTGAATTACGAAGATATCGATGATGATAATGATGGGATTCCTGATTTCATGGATATTGATACAGATTGTGATTTAGATAATGATAATGACATCCATCAATTGAATGGTAGTTTATATCGTGACGATGGGCCAAATGATGTGGACACAGATATCGATGGTGATGGATTACAGAATGATGAGGATTGGGACGATGATAATGATGGAATATTTGATTTATACGACCCTGATGATGGTAATTGTGGCATAGTTGATACTGATACTACAGATAATTTCTATCGCACATGGTATCCTCTTGGTGACGGGGATGACCTAGATGGTACAGGTGATTCACAGCGTTATACCGATAATATCACAGACCATTGGAATTTGACTTTCTTGTTCAATCCATTTTCTGTGGGCCAAAATTTCATTCTTAATTACAACGGCTTTGATGGTACAACTAACCCACCAACATCTGGAGTAGTTCCTGAGTTTTGGTGGATTTATCTTTCACGTTGGTCAAGTTGGAATGGTGATAACAAATGGGATATCGACGGTGATGGGGATACGTTACAAAACGGACTTGATATAGATCAAGATGCTGATGGGATGCCTGATTGGTGGGACCAAGATGAAGGCAATGATGGTATTCTTGATGTAGATGATCCAAAGATGGGTGGTTCACTTGATTTCGGCCAGTGCGGCTTTGTAGTACAGCCACAACAAGCAAATGGGGCCGCACCAACAGGTCTTGTTTGTGGATTTGACTATGCTTTACAGTATGGATATCCATTGAGTGGCTTTGGTGCACAAATGGGGATTCCATATAGCACTAGACCAGATGCTAGTTATTCTGATGGAGTATATGATGGGGCTAATTCACAGCAAAATTGGATGTGTAATAGCCAATGTTATCATTTTGAATTTGGTCCACAAGTATTTTCTTCAACTAATTACACTGCTGTTGATCACAACCGTGATTTATTCACAGGTTGGCTTGGTCTGAAATGGCAATTATTTTCCTGGAATCAGGATATAAATGGTAATTTCTTCCCTGATGAATTTGCAGATCATTTAGATGATGAAGTAGACCCGGATAATGACTGCGGCGCATCAATTAACATGAATGGAACAATCATCACTCCAACTTGTATGGTGAATGATACGGCAGATTTGGATGATGATTTTGATTCAGTTTACGACTTATGGGACGTCGATGATGATAATGATGGAATTTGGGATTATTTTGAAGTTGACACTAATAGCGATTTAGATGATGATATGGGCACGAATGAACCGTATTTCTTCACTGGTTTGAATTGTCAAGATAATGATGATGATGGATATGATTCTGATCCTGATGGTGATGGCTGGTATCAAGCTGTTTGGGATAAAGGAGTAATGGGCCAAGGGATGATTTTCCCAGAGTATTACGATGTAGATAACGACAATGATGGTGTTCCAGATGGGGAAGATTGGGACGATGACAATGATGGTAATTCTGATATTCTTCAAGAGAATACTACTGGTTGTTTCACTGGAGAAGAGCAATCAATTTGGGACCATGACAACGATGGCATACCAGATTGGGGTGATGACGATTGGGATGGCGACGGCCGCACTAATGCTGCAGAATTAGCCACTTCCACTCCACTTGTTTCACCATGGGACCACGACAATGATGGTATAAGGGATGATGAAGATGAAGACGATGATGAAGATGGAATGAAGGATGAGGACGAAATACTTCTATGGCCTACACGTTTTAACAAAGAATCAACAAATCCATGGGATCATGATGATTATGGTAATGGTGAAGGAATTTATAATTGGTTGAATTCATCAACAGGTCCTGATGCTCAGGACGACGACGATGATAATGATAGCCGAGTAGATACTGACTACGATGTCTTGGAAGAAGGACATAATTCGGATCCCTGTTACAATGGTTCCCTGTCATCTGATTGGGATAGTGATAACGATTGTATTCCTGATAAAGATGACAAGATTCCAACTCGTGTAAATATCAGTATGTCAGATACTCTTTGGATTGATGCTGGAAGTCCTGCTTTATTCTCCGGCTGGGTTGAGTGGCTTAACATGTCAACATTCCAGTTTGAGGCAGCAGCAAACCTCCCTGTACAAGTTAGGATTGAATGGACTGACAACGGTACAGAAGCATTGGAGACAATCGATGTTTTGACTAATTCATGGGGACAGTTTACTGTAGGACAGTTCCTATATCCTGAGGATATACATGTTGGGGATAATACAACTTACACAGTAACAGCAGAAGTTACTGAAATGTTCATCCACGATGGTTCTACATCTATTCCTAAGACAGTTGGTGTGAAGGCTAATTTGACCGTAGATTATGTCGCTTGGTATTACTTCCGTAGTGATGAACAACCACTTTGGCTTGATTTTAAGGCACATTATTCAGCAGATTGGGACCGTGGTTTCTTTGATTTAAGAGTTGATTACGCCCCTATTACTTTTGAAGTATCAGGTGGACCGTTTGGTAATCGTTCATCTCCTACAAATTTCACTGGATATGGTATGGGTTACCGTACTGATGTGAATGGATGGTGCTCACTAACATTTGTCCAAGCAAATGGCATTAATGGAATTTGGGAACAAGTTGTATGGAACTCTACTTTAGATAATGGCCCGGGTATGTTGCCTGGCGGTTACGAGATGGTAATTTGGGATAATTCGAGTAAAAAGCATGTAGTTCAAGGAATTTACAACTATACAACAACGTCACTTCCTGTTGGAGATTATGACTTCAAAGGAAGAGTAGATCCGCCTCTTGCTGGAGATTGGCCATTCCTCTACATGATGGGCGATGAAACAGATGTTTTCTCTATGAAAGCAATGCATAGGATGTATGTTGAGGCTGAAATTATAATCTCAGGAGATAATCCAATTTATTTCTGGGATACTACTGTATTCACCGGCTCAAACTTTGGTGCTTGGAGAGCAGTCTACCTAGCATCTGGATTGGCAGCAGCGGGTACTGATTTCTCATCTGCTAGCATAGGAAAACCGTGGCCAATTGATTGGGATGGTGATAAGGCTACATTACTTGATGAAGCCGCACGTTTGAGACCATTCATCAATCATAATGGTACACATTGGTTCATTGCTATGCAGAATGGTGGAGACTTCAATGTCCCTCCCTGCGGACCTGTTGATGTAAATGACCCTGAAAGTGGGGTCCGTTGTGAGATTATACCAGAAATGGATACGGGTGAATCATTTACTGTCGTTGGCAATGTTTCCAATAGAACATTCCATCCGTGGGATCAAGACCCAATGGCACTACAAGTTGACCTTGACCATAATGGAGTATTCCAAGGTTCACAAGAGACAGGATATGCTAGAAAGCCTACATTGATGGGTAATGAGGCAGTATTCAACTACAATTGGTCATGGTACAGTCAGTATCCAGCATCAACATATGGAATCAAGGTTGATTTCACTAATTCAAATTACTACTTTACTGGTAATCAGACTACAGTTTTGGCGCCAACTGGTGCTTATGTCAACATATCAGTCGTAGGTACTACTGACTTTGAGTTGAACACAGTTCCAAGATTATACAGAAACACCAATTCTTCAGTTGAAGCTAGACTCGTAGATAACGCACAAAGGCCAGTCAAGAATGTAGCAGTGAACTGGAGTTGGTCTGCAACAGGTGAGATGAATTCCTCAGAGACTGATGTTAATGGAGTATTCAAAATACCAATGAATATCTCATCAGAACACGAACTAGGCAATTTCACAATGAGTTTTGAATTCCCTGGAAATCCGTTGCTAAAAGGCTCATCAGTGACACAAGAATTCTGGGTTGTTTCTCACACTTACATCAATCTTGTAAGTGCAGAGTGTACTGGCTCAAATATTTGTGAAAGTGGAGATGTTTGGGAATTTACAGCACAAGTAACCGATGATAATAGGACACCAGGTATACGTGATTTAGGATCTTCACTTTCAGGAGATGGCGAAGATGGGGGTAATGTATCAGTTATCTTCGAAGGCTTAGATTTCGAAAATATAGCACATAGACAAGTAGTTGCTACTTTAGTGCCAAATGCTGGTGTTATTCATTATGAACGCAGCCTTGATCCTCAAGCATTACGTATGGACCCAGCTTCATTCCTTCCAGAAGGATTTGGTCCGGTCAATGTGGTACTAAGGTTCAATGAGAATTTACCGAATGAAGGTTGTGAAATACCTCTCGAAGAATATCATTTGTCGTTACCGGGGCAGTGGGACCCATGTGCAAATCAACCAGGAAATGATCACTATCGTAGAGAATTACGTTCTGATGTTGATGGCTTTTCTCTAATTGGTCGCACCGTTCTTGATGTTGATCAGCAAATAGTCTACACTTCTGAAACAGACCCTAACACAGGTGAAGTTATTGAGAAACCAATGATTGTCACAGGTCGCTTGGTCGATGAATTGGGAGGTAATCTAAGTAACAGGCAGATTCGAGTTTACTACGAAATGCAAGGAAGTAGTGCTGGACCAGTAACGTGTGATCCGGGTGCAACTAATATGCAAGGGTACTTCGATATTGTTTGCCCATTACAAGGAGTTTTAGCAGGCCAAGCTAGAGTTACAATTGATTACAATTCATGGGAGAATAATGACCGTCAACGATACAAGAATTCATCAGTAACACATTTATTCCCAGTGTTCTCAAATTCAACACTTGAGATAACTAACGTTGGACCTTATCAGACAGATGTAGATCGTTACACGTTCGTAAATGGTACAAGTTATCCAGTGCTTTACTTGAAGGAATCTTTCCACATAGAGGGATTCCTCAAGCAGTCAAATGGTCAATCGATTGGTGGTAAGTGTATCAACATCTATCTCAATCCAGACCAGAATACTCGACCAATTGCTACAGCATTCACTAATGATGAAGATGGTGCTATTACTTGGTTTAGTGGAGACCCAGAACAGAATCCTTCTCGTAAGGGTGTAGAACCAATGGGCAGTGAGTTAGAAGGATTTAGAGTTCTTCGACTCGCTTATGAGCCGTCTCGTGATGTTTCAAAGGGTTGTGACAAAGAAAGTTCTGCAGTTGTAAATGGTTCCCACATGGATATTCTATTACTAGTTCGTAGTAAGGTGGATATGCAATTTGACGACCCATGGGAGAAAATCAACGGTTATCTGCCAGGGGAAGAAATAACTGGCAGTGTTGCTGTTTTGAGAAATCGTATCGAAGCAGCAGCTGCGGGTCAACAAGTTCACTTTGTGTTCCAATATGAGAATGAAACCGGAGTTTGGGTAAACGAATCACTAGGGATTGAGACCACCAATGACCGTGGTATCGCTAATTTCTCTAGGGAGTACACGGGCACTCAATGTGGTGATGAAACTTGTATAGGTAAATGGCGTATTATCGCAACCTTCCCTGAATCAGCCCACTTTGTGGGTGGTGAAGATCTTGAAGGTCTAGTGTTCTTAGGGGATCCAAATCTTGGTTCACAAGGCGCAGCATGGTGGACTCAGCCAGAGTTTTTGTTACCAATTATTCTGGCCTTCTTGTTCGCGTCAATTATTGGCGCTGTAATGTACAAACGTTATGCTGAACGCCGAAGGATTAGAATCCTACAAGGTATTTTGACCGACACAATGATGCAACTACGCGTTGCAAATGAGTACGTGCAGGTTATTTTCAATTGTTACAAGGATTTGGTACGATTCTTCCGTCAACATGGCTTTATGAAGAAGGTGTACGAAACAACCCGTGAGTTTGAATGGGCTGTCCGAGAGGCATTGAGGGGCATCGCATCTCCTGCTGAATTGGATGGTTTCCTATCAATTTTCGAAGAGGCGCGTTACTCTGACCACCAGATTACTGCAAGTCATAGAGATAGAGCAATGCAGACATTACAGGCAATTACAACTAGTATTTCTCTAGCACTTGGCGAGCAGCAGTTGTCACGTTCAGCAGATCATGAAGCTAGTATGCACACTAGCCTCACCAAGGCAGGCGAATTCGTTACTGCAGATGGTGAAGTTAAGCAAGCAGGACTTGATGACGACGCAGAAGCTACTAATTTCACTCTCTGATGATAGCAAATCAGAATAGTTAGCGGGTTTAGCACCCCTCGCATTTCCCATAACAACGCAGTTGTTCTATGGAGAAAACACATAGGAAAACATGATATTCAGATGTGTTAATGCGCATTCATGAGTTCTAAGACTATTGGCAGTCGCCAAGTTCGGTTCGCCGTTCTAACCCTAACGTTGTTTATGTTGAGTGTTTTCACTCCTTTGATTGAGCACAATGCATGGAATAATTCTAATTTAGAGGCTGAGTTAGAGCCAGAAATTGACGAGGCCCCTAGTTGGTACACTGATGCCATTGTCACAAATGAAATAATCATTCGAGAGATAATGATCGACCCCTTAGGTGATGATGCAGGCAATGAATTTGTCATTTTGTGGAATAACGATTCATTTCCCGCGTTGGTTGGTGGTTGGCGACTCGCAGATGGCTCACTCTCTACGCTATACACCTTCCCATCTGAATATTCTATGATGCCGTATATCCCTTATGTCATCGCATTTGGTGAGGGCGAAGATATCGAAAGTGCTGATGAAGAATTGTTACCTACCCTTCTGCACACCGGATCTGCACACGAACATTTCTTGTTGTCTAGTGGTTCACTTACATTGTTGGATAACCAGTCAAATGGTGCAGTCATCGACTTCGTGGCTTGGGATGACGGAACAGGTTCACCCACAACTGCTGAGCAACAAGCAGTTTCTGCTGGCCAATGGACTTCTGGTGACTTTGTTGACACCAGTGGTGATAGGCTCTCCGCTGGTGAAGGACTGGTGAGAGATTATGGCGTCAAAGATACGAATAGTTCCAGTGATTTCGTAGATCAATCTCAAGTGGTCATCAATGAGATTGCACTTGATATAATGGTCGATGATCAAAGAGGGGAATGGATTGAGATTCTCAATCCTGGAGCCGCAACCCAACAGATTGGAGAATGGGAAATAGCCAGCAACAACTCAACACTTTACACATTCCCTGAGGGTGCGTTATTGCTAGGCGGGAAGAGTGTAGTCGTTCATCTTGGAGCATCTTACAACATCGACGAATATTTCACGGGCGGACACTCAAATTGGTTGGATGGTGATACTGAGGTCTTTGCTCAATTGCCATCAGCAGATGTTTTCGATACAGGCGAAAATGCAAGTGGAGATTTGGGCCTATATGACGGTTCATCTGAGAATGGCTCCATTGTGGATTATGTCTCATGGGGTCTTCCATCAGTGACCAATAATTCAAACGATGCAGTCAATGCAGGAATTTGGACGGCAAACGATACTGTTTCGATTGACAATCTTGCAGAGAATGATTCTATTGGTAGAAAGTGGAATGGAGAAGATACAGATTCAATCTTGGATTGGAATTCAAGCGGAGGTCCTGATGCGAATGGCCCTACGCCAGGATTATTGAATCGCTTGAGTGTAATGATTCTAGATTACAATTGGTCTGTGACTGGAGCTGAAACGCTCGTAGTCACGAATTTCGGACAGGACACCATGGTTGAAGGGTGGAAATTATTCAACCAAACGCGGGAATCTGAAGCGACTCTTCCCAATTTCAACTTCATTGCAGATTCCACATTACAGATTATCTTCGACCAAGGAACCGATGATATTGACCTAACGGATGGAGAAGGTACAGTTCACATCGGTTCTCTTGGAACGCTCGTAGTTGGCGAGGTAGCATTGCTGATACTATGGGATGGTGATTCAGCCAGTGGTGCCTTCATCGATTTGACAATTTTTGTAAATGGCCAACCGTATATTGCCAGCGATGATGATACGAGTGGTCGAATTTCCCTCAGCGAAGCCTGGGAAATTGCCCATATGTTAGGTAGCGAAACTGTCGCATTTATTAGTGGCCCTTGGAGTTGGCTGAAGGCCAAAGCATATGCTGGCCTCAATTGGGCTATTGCGAAGATTAAGAACTCCGCATTTGGAGATTTAGGAGATTTGGTTGACATTGAGGTTGCGCCAGGGGATGGAACATATATTCTGTGGACAGTAACATTCTCTTCCGGAGGAGATTTCTCAATTCCTCTCGTAGTGCCTTGGCTCTCACTGGACATCTCAATTTCCGGAAGTGTAACCGTTCAGAAAACCTGTGATGGTTTTGATGGTGAAGGCACATTGACGGTATCTGCGGCAGTAACTGTTGGCAGGGATATCAAATTCGTTGAGTTGAGCATTTCAGTGGGTATCAGAGCAGAGCTGGTTTATCCCGGAGAAATGAAGACCGAGGATACGGGAACGATGGTTACAGGTAAGTTGACTACGATAATTTCCGCCTTTGCCAGCGGCACGGCTTCAATCAAAATCCTCCGTTGGAAGAAAACAGTATCAAAGGAATGGAGCATTCCACTCTTCAAGGGTTCCATTCAGGTAACAAAACAATACCCGAGGGATTGTGACGGGCATCCAGATCAAACTTGGCGAGAAGGTAATCCTGATGTGCAACCCCCTCGTGGTGAAAATAATCCATTTGAACCTGATGGGTATGATACTCGAACAGGCTATTCTCGTGTTCCTAAGCCAGGAGAAACGAAGTTCATGTCATGGATAGTCAAGGGCCCAGATAGTGCCGCAACCTCTACTTACGGCTCTAATGAAGAAGGATGGGCTGACAACACATGTGGTGGCTGTAGTTATGGCGAGCAACCAGATGGCACTTATGTGACGGAGCATTTCATCGATGTAACGATTCCATCTGCATCTAACATCCCATGGGAGGAACATATTGTGTTGTGGCCAGAACCACCTGGTGGTGGCGATGATGACGATGATAACAATGATGACGACGAAGGTGGTGGTGGCGGTGGCGAACCAAAGTGTAATTGTGAAGGTGCGCCAGTTGTACACGACGTATGGGTGGGGAATGATGCTGATATATTCACTAATCGCTTCAGCATGTTTGCAACTAACGCGACCAATAGCAGCCTCAATGACACTGCTTATTTGGATGCCCCTATATACGAAATATACGACATTAATATTACATCTGAAAATGGTTGGCCTGTTCAATTAAATGGTTTGAACCAATTATGGGCTATGCGTCCAGATGAGCCGAAGCGCCTTACAATATTGCACGATGTTCCTCCTGGTACAGCGGCAGGCACTACCGATAAAGTTACGATAACGATTCAATCACAATATAACGTTTCAAACAACCTTGTAATTGAGATATTTACTCAGGCTACAGAGCAACCATTGGATGAAGTATGGGTAGACCACCTTGACCCCCTGCCTCGTAATGGTTGGAGCGTACTTGGTGGTGGTTGGGAATCAGGCGTTCCTACACAGGTGGGTCCACCATCAGCAGTTACCACCCCTACATTGTGGGGAACAAACCTCGATGGAAATTATGCTGATAGTACGACCCATGAATTATTGACGCCAGCAATGGATCTTAGTGACCTTACCAATGCTCAACTTCATTTTAGTGAATGGTTTGAAATTAATCAAGGCACTTGGGATTTGGATAATGTCAATGTCCAAGTGGTTAATCTTGATACTGGTGAAGTATTTGATCTCATAATCCCACGGAATGGAAATAGTGGGGAAAATGGTGGCGCTTGGGCGGTTAAGCGTATACCTTTGAGAGAGGAACATTTGCTGCCCAATGTAGCCTTCTTGTTTACGCTATACGGTGATTATACAGGGAATGCAGCTGGTTGGTATATTGATGATATAGCAGTCGTCACCTGTGAAATACCACTTGCTGAAATAGAACCGATAAATGGTCCCGCTGTTCACGGCAGTTACGTGGATGAAGGTAGTGGTAATTATGAAACAATAATCACCAATCCCACTGATAAGCAAGTGAATAATATCAGTGTGAATTGGACACTTGAACAATCAAAGTTCAAAGTATTCGCTTTAGAAGATTTTGAACAGGAGAGCTCTTGGAATACCTGGAGCGTCAGTAGTGAAGGAAATTCCATCGGCTTCATGCGAGATGATGATGGTGGTGAAAGAATTCACACATCAGATATGGCGAACGACTTAGTCACTCAAACCAATAATCAAAGGGCAGGCACATCTTGTTCATTGGATTGTGATTCGTCAGCAAATGTAGGGGGAGTTTCCGATGGGGCGCCTCAAGTAGGGGGCCCCGAATTTTCTTATGGTGATAACACAAATACGTCGCTTACCTCGCCATCATACGATTTATCTAGCCAGACGGGGCAATTGTGGTTACGCTTCATCATGCGAGCGGATCTTGCGCCCAGTGATGACCGAGTCACTTTGTGGTATTCTGAAGATGATGGTTCGAGTTGGTCACTTATTTCAGATTGGAGAGAACCCGAATCACAGCACAGTGGTTGGCTTTGTTGCGCTCCTGGTGATTGGACCGTCTACATGCTTCCTATTGCTAACAATCCGAGCAGTCAGGTGAAATTTCGCTGGACAGTGGAGAGTGATAATCGCAATGCTGGAGAAATGGTCGCTATTGATGATGTAGCGTTATTGCTACGCACAGACGCAATTATCTTGGAAGATGGCGAAGAGAATTTGACTTTAGCTGCTGGAGCAAGCCTCACTTTCCCACATTCAGCACAACTTGAAGCTGTAGATGATGAATTGACACTCTATACAATGTATGTTAACTTAAGTTGTGAATGCTATGAAGAAGAGCCTTTGGTGATGACAGACTTCCTTGATGATGGTGATGCGCGTCAGCGCATGCATTCGTTGTGGGTTCTTCCCCCAATTGATATACAAATTACAAAACCAGCTACAGCAGAGTTGATGGAAATAGAAATTGTCGAATTAAAACTTGTATCCTCTCATCCTCTTTTGTCTCTTGGTGGCACACTTGATATTGAGATATCTGATTTATCTGGTGGTTGTTCTATTACTACCTCTAAGAATGTAATTGATCTTCAGACTATCTATTCCTTCATGTTCAATATATCATCATGTAGTGATGGCAATGTTCAATTTAGTGCAACTTTAATAGATTCGTGGAGTAGAACCACTACAGAACAAGTAACAGCAAACCTCTCTATTGACGAACCAGTAGTAATTCCACCAGATGAAATAGTGGTGAATATGGTAACCAGTCCTTCCCTGCAGGCAAGTGATGGTGCGATTCATTGTGACGTAGGCACGATGATACAACTGGATGCCGGCCCTTCAACAGGAGAAGGAGGTATAACCAATTGGACTTGGACGCTTTCGGACAATTCTCAGGTTTATGGCTCAAATGTTTCAGTTCCGTGTACAAATGGAACCATACAACTCAGCCTCGAGGATGGCATTGGACAGACAGATAATGAATCGATAGTTTGCTACGCGACGGCAATACCGCCCGTTGTTATACCTCCAGTGTCGGACATCTCATCGATTTCAAACAGTCACACTGACAATGGGACTACTTTTGTGACTCTGGGAAGTCAGTTCAATTTCACTATTCAGGATGCCGATGGCATCCGTTATCGCATCTGGAATGGGGCTTGGGGTTCGTGGACTGATGTGAGCAACAACTTAACTCTTGCAAATCAGACAGATGGCCAAATTTTCATTGTCTGGTATGCTTATAATGGAACTCTGAACGAAGTTGAGCACAATAATTCGTACTTCTTTGATGGACAAAATCCACCACCACCGCCACCACCTGATGAAACACCCGATGAAACACCCGATGTAACGCCAGACGAAACACCAGATAATAGTACGAACACCACATCTGGAAAAGGTGGAACCTCTCCAGCGGCAGTTGCTACGATTGCAGCTGGCTCTTCAGCTGGTGTGATATTCTTACTATTCTTCTTCATGCGCCGCAAGAAGAAAGGTGGGCGAATGAATATCTAAGCAACAGGTGAAGTTGAATATTGCTCCATTACTTCGTGTAGATTCGTAAGATTAGCAAAGGTGAGTTGGCCGACATGTTCAGTTAATCTGACGTCTTCGGCAATAGCAATGCGTGGGCCTGCAAGCTTTGCTTTGGCGCTATTAACGGTAGTCAGTGCGTTTGCAGGATGTTTACAATCATCCGAAATCGCCACCTCTGACCCTCCCCCACTACCCGATGTTGAGCCAGAACCTGAGCCAGAACCCGAACCCGAACCACTAGACCCTAGTCTTGATCACGATGGTGATGGTTTCACTACTGGCTGGGAGCAGAACAATAGTTGGAATCCCGAAGATGCTCTTTCGGCTCCACCATGCAATCGATTTAGAGAATTGTGTTTACGTGGGGTGAATGAAACTGTTTGGGCAACTTCCCACAACTCACATGCATCCCTTGATCGCAATCACAACATCATAAGCAGTAGCCAACGTACCAATATCACAGCACAAATGAATGGTGGTGTGCGTGTCATTAATCTAGATGTGCATGAATATAATAATCAGACAATGCTTTGCCATGGTGGATATGACTACATCGCACATCCTTGTTTTCTAAGTGGGAATTGGCCATTAGAGGATGCTTTTGTTGAGATAGTCTCTTTTCTTGAGAATAATTCCTTTGCCGTCCTAATTATCACATTGGAGAGTTATGTCACCGCTCAAGACATCGCTAATGCTTCTGATGCAACCCATCTCACCTCCTATTTTCATGCTCAGGAACTTGGTGCAACTTGGCCATCTCTAGCATCTTTAATCGAATCAGGTGAGCGTGTAATATTGTTCAGTCAAGACCGACCAGAGATTGACATACCGTGGTATCACTACGATGGTGATTACATGGCAAAAACACACTGGGGTTACAATGACACTGCTTACTTCAATTGTGATTTAACACGTGGCAATACTTCGAGTCCTTTACGTTGGCTTGACCATTATATCACCGACCCAATTTCATCTGAGTCAACATCCAATATC
>Ga0208639_1000739_pt1 | contig 24118 bp, 22 predicted proteins | sample ETNtaG_33_FD_185772 | JGI IMG/M metagenome (GOLD analysis project Ga0208639, IMG submission 185772) | Marine microbial and viral communities from oxygen minimum zone, Eastern Pacific Ocean - ETNP201310SV76 (SPAdes) (version 2) | ecosystem: Environmental > Aquatic > Marine > Oceanic ...
AAAAAAAGGAGGGGTATTATGTTTAATAAGTAAAACAAAAACTATCGGCAAGTAAGATTGACCTACAAAAAACAACCAGCAAAATGCTGGTTGCACTTAAATTCTTATATGGATTATGATGTTGTCATTATTGGAGCAGGGGTTGTGGGGCTTGCTGTGGCTCGTGAATTAGCTGAAACATCTAACAAGACCGTGCTAATCATTGAAAAAGAAGCAAATTTCGGGCAGGGCATTTCCAGCCGAAATAGTGAGGTGATTCACTCCGGTATATATTATCCACCAGATTCTCTGAAAGCCAAATTCTGCACCCGGGGGCGGGAATTAACCTATGATTTTTGTCAGAAACACCAAATCTGGCATGAACAGTGCGGAAAATTGGTCATTGCCGAGGAAAATCAGCTGGATGATCTGGAACAGCTATATAACAGATCAATTGAAAATGGTGTTCCGGACACCCGTATTATAGATCAAAATGAATTAATATCGCTGGAACCCCAAATTCGTGGCAATACAGCGTTATTTGTTGGCTGCACTGGAATTATGTCCGCTCATGAGTTTATGGCTGCCATGCAGCAAATATCGGCGGAAAAAGAGCATGATTACCTATTTATGTCGGAAGTAGTGGGAATAGACCAAATAACAGATGGATATAAAGTAGACATCCGCAATCCTGACGGAGACATAGAACACGTTACAGCTGAATGGGTCATTAATGCCGGGGGACTGCACAGCGATATGATCGCAGAAATGCTGGGAGAGGAAGAATCTTTTCCAAAATTAAAATATTCAAAGGGATGTTACTTTAAGCTGTCGTCACGGTGGCGGGGACAGTTTCGGCACCTGGTGTACCCTTTACCGGACGAAAAACATGGTTCCCTGGGTATTCACTTAAGCTTTGACCAAACACGAACAGTAAAACTGGGACCCAGTGCCCACTGGCTGAATAACAGAGTGGAGAATTACGATGTAGAGGAAGCCCTTTTAGCTCTATTTCATGCTGGTGCGGCGCAATATATAAAAGGCTTGAGGATAGAGAACCTAACACCGGATTTTGCTGGGATTCGGCCCAAGATTTATAATGAAAAAAATCCACTGTCTGATTTTTATATTTCACACGAAGAGGATAAAGGATATCCGGGGTGGATTAATCTGATCGGTATTGAATCACCGGGACTGACGGCAGCGTTGGCTATAGGAGAGGAAGTGGCTGGAACTGTGATCGGTGAGCTGTGAGAAGGTAGATGTTAGCAGTAAGTGGTGAAAAATTGAAAGTCACAGGTGAATCAATGTTGGATGATGGATGTTTGATTGAAAGATTTATCTCAAAAAGGATATAATTATGCTGTTAACCCTACAAAGCAACTACGTGGATGGGAAACAGCTTAAAGACTATAGGAAAATTTTGAAAAAAACTTTCGCAAAGTGAAAATAAAAAAGCTCCCAAAATTGGGAGCCTTATATAATTTTTGTTTTTTTCTCTATTTTTATTATCAGGCTTGACCCTTGAAAGCAACTACATCTAAATCCAGTTTTTCAGCCAGCTCAAAATAATCCTGTGGACTGTAATCGGGTACCAGCAGTTGCAATTTTTGTTTTATAGCATCAGATTCGTATGTATTAGCAATTTTTATTAACGATTTAATGTCCATTTTGAGGTCTTCCCATTTGGGATGGTTATTTTGGTCTTGAAGAACCATTATTTTCTTATGAACAGTATGTTTAACCTTTTCTTCTTTGGCCACCAATTCTTCGTAGAGTTTTTCTCCTGGGCGAAGGCCCGTATATACAATTGGAATATCTTTTTCTGGTTCAAATCCAGATAATCTAATAAGATCGTAGGCCATATCTTTGATACGGATAGGTTTACCCATATCCAAAACTAAAATACGACCTTTTTGCCCTATTGTTCCGGCTTGGAAAATGAGTTGAGCTGCTTCAGATACAGACATAAAGTACCTATACATTTCCGGATGAGTAATTGTCACCGGTCCATGATGTTCTATTTGTTTCTGAAATGTAGGTATTACACTTCCAGAACTGCCAATGACATTCCCAAATCTAACAGCAATCATCTTCGTTTGACTTATTTTATCAGCTGAAAGAATTATTTTCTCTGCCAACCGTTTTGTGGCGCCCATGATATTTACAGGTGATACAGCTTTATCAGTTGATACTAAAACAAATTTATCTACCAAATATTTTGTTGATAATTCAGCTAAAATCATAGTACCGCGTACATTCGTATTGACAGCAGCCCAAGGATGTATTTCCTGCATGGGCACATGTTTATACGCCGCAGCATGGAACACAATTTGGGGCCTATATTCTTTAAATATTGCTTCCATTCGATTTTTATCACATACATTAGAAAGTATTGCTTTCACGATTGTATTTCCACCCACTTCAAGACAATCTTGTTCAATTGCAAACAAATTCTGTTCGCTATTATCAACAAGAATAAGAGAACCTGGATTATACTGAAGGCAACTGCGAACCAATTCAGATCCTATGGAACCACCTGCCCCAGTAATCAAAACACGTTTACCACCAATAAAATTTTCAATGGATTGTTTATCCAACTGAATTTCTTCACGACCAAGGAGGTCAAGAATCGATACTTCGCGTAAATCTTTTAATGATACTTGATTATGCATCAATTCTACAAAGCTAGGGATTGTCCTAAATCTTTTACCTGTTTTTTCACAAAGTTCAACGATTTGGCGCATTTGTTCCGTTGAGGCTGTGGGTGTAGTGATTAAAATTTCATCATATGGTATAGTAATAGATTTTAATTTCTTGATGGGGCCAAATATCTGAATACCGTGAATACTGGATCCATGTTTCCTGGAATCATCTTCTAAAAATCCCACAATTTCATATTCAGTTGGGTGGGTAGCTAATATTTCCCGTGCAATTTTTTCTCCTGTATTTCCAGCTCCAAGGAGGATCAATCTTGTTTTTTTTCTAATGTTTGAAAAAGTAGGTTTTTGAAACCTAGAATAATAAAAGCGTACACTTATTCTGATTAGCCCGATGAAAATAGATGAAATTAAATAATCTATGACGAAAATAGAGCGATTCAGTCCTTCCATTTCCAAAGCAAAACTGTAGGATACCATCACAATTAAAGAGGCCGTTGTTGTTGCTTTCATGATTGTCAGGCCATCCCATAATGATGTATACCTGTAAATACCACGATACAAACCAAAAGAAGAAAAAATTAGAAGTTTTAAAGGAACTAAAAATAATAATGATATTCCTATAGTTACCCAATATTGCAAAGGTAAGCGGAAATCGAAGCGGAGCCAGTAAGCAAAAATCAAACTTATAATAATTGCTGCTATATCGGCGAGCACAATAAAATATGTGCTTGTTTTCTTAAATGTCCCTCTGTACATATTATCTTTCATTAATAAAATAAATCATTAAGAAGTTATGAATTCATAAAATATAATGCAAAATTTTTATTAAGATATAATTCTCTTGAAATATAGAAGATAAAGGATTTGAAAAATTGAAATAATTTTGACATAGAAAATGAAGTAAAAAGAGTGTTATATATCCCCATGAAATGCTTTCTGCCATAAAAGTATGTTTTTAGGATTTGATTAAAAAATCAAAGCTAAAATCATTGATTAATTGAATCTTAAGATAAATTGTATCGTTATCTGGCTGTTGAAAATTTCCATTCCAACCACAGGAAATTAAACCACGATTTGTGTGCCAGTTAAAAGATACGTTCAAATAATGATGATTTACAACCGGAGGCGATGGAAAATCAACTTTTCGTTCAACTTCGGGCGGTAATTGGGTGAAAATGTTCACATTCCCTTTCTCCAAAAATGTATTTTCCACCGATAATAACCAGTCATTGCTTAACCAATAATCAAATGACACTAACCATGAACGACAGTCAGGACCATATTTATAACCAATAGGGATACTGCTATTATGCCAACTTGTAAATTCTCCCCAATGGGTATAGGTCCACGTGCCAATGGTGGTCAGTTCAAATAAAAATAATATTTCTTTACCCAATACTCCGTCTATACCCACTTTCCAGCCTATCGCATCTGGAATACTATCACGATTATTAAAGTCTATCTGGAAGTCGTCAATAACAAGTTCACCATATAAACCAACATTTTCTTTCAGTAGATATCGACCATGAAAAAATAATATTGTATTCTCATTTTCTGTACCGGCAGGATTGCGTTCTTCTTCTTCTTCAATTTCTGCAAACCAATAGGGTATTATTGGATTAAGATAATGAAACTCAAATGAGCGTTTGATGCCCGTATAAATTATTTGCTCACCAACAGCAAGAAACCAGCGATTATGATTAGGAAGCCACTTTAATTGATGGCCTGATATGAATCTTTTTACCCGTTCATCATTTTCAGTCATTTCTGATGTAAGCTGTCCAGCCAATAATTCAAACTGAAAATTGCTAATGTTCATTTTTAAGGTAAGATGATCATAAGGTTGACCGGTTGCAGATTGAATAATTGAAGATGCAAATGATTGACCCCACCAAACAGGCGATCGGCCCAATTGAATAATATTGTTTTTAATTTGATATCTAATAAAAGCATTTTCGAATCTACCTGCAACGCCGCCCCTAGAATAAGCTCGGCCAAGAACCTGATCAGCATATATTTCATTTACAACTAATGGTTCTGCCAGAAAAGAAAAATTATCCCATTGACCGGAGAACCATATACCCAAACGAACATCAGGAATATTCCTGGTTATTTTAATATTTGGTGCAATCCTGATAATACCATGTTGATTCCCCGGATAAAAACGAAGGCCGTTAAATTGATCAACATTAAATGGGAATGGTTTTACGTAAAGTTCTAAATTTTGTGTTTGCTGAAATTCTTGCTGCAGAAATTGATATGCTGGGTCATTGGATGGGATTGGTTGGGCTACAATACATCCGAAAATAAATAAAGTGATAAAATATATATTATTGTGTTTTAACTGTCTCAATTTCTTTGTTGTACAATATCATCTGCTCCTGGGGGAGGTGATGGGACTAATTCAGAATTTCTCAATGAGATTACCAATACCTCATCATCATTGCAAATTTTTTTCAGTACATTGTGTACAGTTTTTAGCGCTTTGTTTCTCGCTATAACACTCATAACAGTAGCCACAATCAATTTAATATCTATCCATAGGGTTCTTTGCTCAGCATAAATTAAACCCAACCTACTTTTCCATGGTCTTATTAATTGGTTATAGGCTAAATCAGGATCCTCCATACCAGTTAAAATGTCGCTCTCATCAGCAAAAACGATAGAAGAGAAATCTGTAATTCCGGGGCGTATAGACAAGAGATTTTTTTCAATATCGGTATATATATCCACATCCCGTTTTACCTGTGGCCGAGGACCTACCAAACTCATTTGTCCAATCAATACATTCCAAAGTTGTGTCAATTCATCCATTTTATACCTCCTGATGATTTGTCCAACCGGTGTAATGCGGGCATCATCTGATGCTGTAGAATCAACCCCAGTATTGTCAGCATTGACTACCATGGTACGGAGTTTTACCATGGAAAACATTTTACCATTTTTACCCACCCTGGGTGCAATATAAAATGGCGATTTAAAGTCCTGAAACCACGTTAGGAATATGAACAATAAAAGTAACGGGCTGAAGATTATTAAGCCAAGGAAAGAGAATATTATATCAAAAAGTCGCTTAACCAATGTTATTTACTTTTGGAGAAATTTAATTACTCTTTGTTCAATGGATGCAGCATCGAGTTTATATTGCTGTCTTAAATATTTTTGAGATCCTACTATACTTGAAAAGCCCATATCAAGCCCGATGCGTAATAAATTACCTGTTTTACCATGATCAAAGAGAACTTCTGCAACGGCACTGCCTAATCCGCCATGTATCGTATGTTCTTCCACAGTAATTAAAGTACCTGTTTCCGTAACAGCATTAATTATGGCTTCTTGATCAATAGGCTTGATTGTATGCATACTCATTATGCGGGCATGAATACCCTCTGCGGTGAGTGTATCCGCAGCCTGCAGAACTTCTTCCAATATTCCACCGGCGGTGATGATAGTGCAATCATGGCCAGGGCGTAGAATACGAGCTTGTCCTAAGTGAAATGATTCATTCACTTCTTGGGGGGTATCATCTCCGGAAGATTTATCTAAACGAAGATAAGCGGTACCCGGTTGATTTGCAATGGCTGCTGTGGCTTCCATCGTTTCCCAATAGCCGCAAGGTGCTACAACCGTCATATCCGGAATGCTGCGCATTATTGCTAAATCTTCAGTAGCGTGGTGAGAAATTCCCAAAGCACCATAACTAAATCCTCCCCCAATGGCTACAACGTTTACATTGGCGCCATGATATGCTGCATCATTCCGGATTTGTTCCAGGCAACGCAGTGTTGCAAAATTAGCGATTGAATAGGTAAATGTAATTTTCCCTTCCAAGGCTAAACCGGTGGCAAGTCCAGTCATTTGTTGTTCTGCGACGCCCACATTGATAAAATTCTCCGGAAAATCTTTACGAAAATCATTAAACACGCCAAACCCCAAATCTCCCGTAATTAACATAATACGCGGATCCTGCTTCACAAGGTTACTCATACGCCGGATGAAATGATCCCGCACTATACGTCCTCCAGTTCTTTCAAAGCAGATTCAAATTCTTTTCCTTTAGGAATCCGATAATGCCATAATACAGTATTTTCCATAAAAGACACACCTTTTCCTTTGACTGTATGAGCAATAAAGACTGATGGATACCCTTTCTTTATTGGTATTGAAGATAATGCAGAATACAGTTGATTATGGTCATGCCCATCTATTTCACGGACTTGCCAACCAAAGCTTTTCCACTTTTCTGCAAATGGTTCTAATTCTAATATTTCTGAAACAGAGGCAAGACTTTGAATTTTATTATAATCAATAATCGCAATCAAGTTGTCCAGTTTATGATGAGCAGCAAACAAACTCGCCTCCCAAGTTGATCCCTCATCACATTCACCATCGGATAGCAGGGTAACAATACGATGTTTTTTATTGTCCATTTGCGCTGAAACTGCCATTCCTGTTGCGATACTTAAACCATGACCAAGACTGCCCGTTGATACTTCCACGCCTGGTATTCCCTTATGGCTCACATGGCCGCACAGGTCAGACCCATCTTGATAATGGGTCGTCAGTTTTTCCAAGGGGAAAAATCCTGTTTCTGCTAATACTGCATATAATGCGGCACCGGCATGACCTTTGCTGAGTATAAATCGATCCCGTTCATCGTGCTGTGGGTTATCGGGATCCTTATTCAGTATATCTGAATACAGTACCGCTAAAATATCAGCGATACTCAGGGCAGAACCGATATGTGATCCTCCACCGCTATTCGCCATTTTCAAGGCATGGATACGTACTCTTTTAGCTAATTCTTTTGATTTAATCATATAGGATTTTATGGGGAAGTTTTCGTGTAGAATTCAATAATCTTTTCAGCAACATACTTGATTTCTGCATCACTAATTGTCATATTCAAAGGCAGCAACAATAGCCGTTCAAATACTTTTTCGGTAAAGGGCAGTGATTGATCGAACCCAAGTTTTGTAAATTGATGAACTGCTTTTCCACCCCATTGTATAAGTGTACCAATACCATTTTCTGCAAGAAATTCTTTTAATTTATTTCGCTGGGTCGCCTCAATTTCATAATTTTGGTATACATCAAAATGATCGGTGTTTGCTTCTGGAGCTGGGGGTAAATGTACTTGGTCTATGTTTTCAAGTAATTCATGATAACGTGCCGCAATTTTTCTCCTGCGACTGATTATTTTTTCATAATTATCAAATTGAATATTCAGAAATGCAGCCTGAAGGTTATCCAGCCTGCTATTGAAGCCCCATAAGGCTACAGTGTTATCATTTGTTCGTCCATGGTCACGTAATAACAACAATTTTTTATAAATACTTTCATCATCAGTTAAAACCAAGCCGCCATCACCTAGACAGCCCAAAATCTTCGCCGGATAAAAACTGATACAGGAGCATTTACCAAATGTACCCGCGAATTGCCCCTTAAATTTTGATCCCAACGCCTGGGCTGCATCTTCATAAATATCGAGGCCAAATTCATCAGAAATTAATCTTATTGCATCCATATTTGCTGTACGGCCATTTAGCTGGGTAGGTAATATTGCTTTTGTCTTTTTTGTGATAGCATCTGCGATGGAATTAGGATCTATGGTATGGTCAGGCCCGACTTCAACGGGGATAGGAATAGCACCTGCAAAATGGATTGCGGAGGCAGTAGCAATCATGGTATGAGAACAAAAAATAACTTCATCGCCCTTATCTATTCCCCCTGCCATTAGGCCCATTTGCAGTCCATCGGTAGCGTTTGCAACACCTACGGCATATTTTACATGACAATAATCTGCGATGCGCTGTTCAAAATCCTGCAAGTCCTGCTGCATAATAAATGCGCCGCGAGAACCAACATTTTTTAGGATATCAAGGAATGCTTTTTCCTGAGATTTAAACACATGGGGATAATTAAAGAATGGTATTTTCATTACTCTGCGTAAAAATAAACAATCATTTATTAAAAAATTACTCTAATTCCTATGGCCAAGGTTGAAATGATGATGAATGATCTGTGCTGCCGGGATGATTTGATACATTCACCAAGTTACTGCCATCAATGTTAACCATATAGATCTCAAAATTTACACCCCTAAGAGAAGAAAAAGTAATGCTACTACCATCTGGTGCGAAATTCCCTGCATAATCTTTCCCGGGATTATTGGTAAGATTTACCAGATTCGTGCCGTCTGTATCCATTATATACAATTCGTAATTCCCGTCACGTGTTGATTCAAACATTATTTTGTCACCAGCAGGAGAAAATTGTGGTTTCCAATCAAAGCCAGTATTATTCGTCAGATTATTCGGATTACCGCCATCCATATCCATGGTATATATTTCATAATTACCATCCCTGGTGGCTTCAAACACAATTTTACTGCCATCGGGAGAAAACCGGGGACGATAGTCAGGTTTGGTATCGTTGGTGATATTCACTGGATTTCCCCCTTCTATATCCACGATAAATATTTCATCATTTCCATCCCTGTCTGAAACAAATAATATATTTTCTCCGTCCGGGGAAAATTGAGGATAGCGATCATTGGCGATATGATTACTAATATTGATAAGGTTATTATCATCTATATCAACTAGGTATATTTCATAGGTACTATCCCTGGCAGATTCGAACACTATTTTACTGCCATCGGGAGAAAACTGCGGTTCACCATCATAACTGGAATGATTAGATACGTTTACCTGATTGACTATACTATATCTGGTATAACCACCATACCATGCCAGTTCTGCGAAATATATTTCATCATTACCATCCCGATTTGAAATAAACAGAAGCCCGGATCCGTTTGAAGAAAACTGTGGTTCTATATCGCGATTCGGGTCTTGGGTTAAATTCACCTGATTGTTACCATCAATATCCATTAAGTAAATTTCCAGGTTACCATCTCTACTGGAAAAAAATACAATTTGCTGAACCGTGGGATAGGATTGGGTAGGGCCAAAACAACTGCTAGAAAAAGCGAAATATAAAACTAATAGTAATCTATGTTTTGCTAATAACATTTTGAAACATTTATTAGGGTTGAAACCCGCTATTGAGTTGTTCTATAATCCCTGCTCTAAAGGACGGAGTAAGTGTTTTTTTCAATTCTTTAAACATAAAATTAATTGTTTTTAAGGTTATTAAACTGTACCAGTGTTTTAAAGGCAAATATTTTCATGGCTTTTACCTTAAACAATTGCCGGTCTATAGCAGTACATAGTTTTATAAGACGGGATTGAATCATTGTTGGAAACAGGCTAATTAGTGGAGTAATAATTAATGCGGATAATCCATAATAATACATTTTTGCTGAACGAAAATGTGCTATTATTTTATGCCACCCTGACATTTTCATTATATGTTTTGCTGCCCGGGGAGTGCGTCTTCCCTGCCAAACATTCAGTTTTCTTTTTAAATTAAACAATGGATTGTGACCCAGTGTTTCAATTGCTATAATAGAACCAGTGGGTTTTAGTACGCGAATTAGTTCAGGTAGTGCCGACTGCATATCTATACTTGGAAAGGTACCATAATCTACAATTAAGTCAAATTTATTATCCGGGAAATTCATATGCTCGCCATCCATCACAATATATTCGGCAGTTAGATGAGTGTTTTTACAATTTTGTTGAGCTATTTTTATTGATTCTCTAGAAATATCAATACCGATCAAACGCCATTCAGCTCTCAATAATTTCAGAGTTCGTGAACCAGTACCACAGCCATAATCCAGTAGTGTTCCCCGAGGGTTCTTTGCCAAATATTGTTTTACCAATGTTTCAAAATGCTGGTGTGCGGGATGTAACATTTTGTCGAAAATATTTTTCCCCTTATTAACATCTCCTTTGACAATTTTGTTATCAGCATGGAGTTCTTCCTGTTTTTTGTAATTCAATCCCGGTACATAATTCATACGTCTAGTGTTACGTCAGCTTGAAAGGCACGAATTCTTCCAGCCCCCTCCCAAGGTTCAGTATGCAGCTGGACTGGTGATCGGCCAAGCAACAGATTAATGATTCCAAAAACCAAACCTAACCCATGGAAAAAATGAAATAGAAAAAAACTAACCGGTAACGTAATTAAATGGATAATATTTTTGTAACGAAAAGCCTGCTGGATACTGGAAATAATCGCAAGTGCTAAATATAAAGCAATAACAACAAAAAAAGACCACTTTAACCAATTGAAATAGAAGGAAAGAATCGAACCCGTCAGTATGCCTAAAAAGAATACACCGGTAACGGCATGGCGGTATGCAAATGTATACGGTGCCAAATACCACATATAGGCATTGTAGGGTGCTTCATGGAATAATTGTTTTTTAATAAATAGCCAAAATGTTGGCTGGTTGTAATATGCAACTTGTATTTCAGGGTTCAACCAGACTGTGCCACCTGATTTGATTAAGCGGCGATTAAATTCATAATCTTGGGCTCGAACAAGCCTTTCATCAAAAAAACCGATGGTATCAAAAATAGATTTTTTAAAAAATCCATAGGGAACTGTATCCGCTGATCCAGCTTTCATGCCTGTTCGAAAACCAGAGTTTCCGACACCAAACTTATGTGTGGTTAAGGCCTGAACGAGATTAGCACAATAGTGGTTATTCCTTGCTTTGGGTATTACAATTCCTCCCACATTATCTGCATCTGTCCGGACAGCTGTTTGCTGGCATAAATACAGATAATTTTTTGGATATACTGCATGGGCATCGAGCCGCAATATATAATTACCCGTTGACTTTCGAATGCCAATATTAAGAGCAGAAGCCTGACGGATACCCGGGTTGTTTAAAAGTTTAATTCGTGGATTTGACAGGAAAAATTCTGTAATAATCTTTTTTGTGTTATCGGTGGACATTCCATCAATAACACATATTTCATGAACAATATTATCGGGATCATTGAATGCTAAAACGCTAGTAATACACTCATGGATAAATGCTTCTTCATTGCGGCAGGGAATAATAATTGAAACTTTTAATTTATCCATTTTTGGTTTTCCCTTTTCCAGATTTGGCTGCAATAAACAACCATATAATGGCCAAGACAGTGTAAAGGATAGTCAACGCTACAGCAAACAGATGCAGGTGTTGTTGATTAATCAGTTTTACTATTATCGTGAGTAGCGGTAATCCAATGACCATTACCGGAACAAATAGCAGACTCCTTGTTATTTTAACTAACAACGGATAGTTTTCCCATGCATAGTTTTCTGCCACTAAAGCAAATGTTTCAGCAAAAAACTTAATTAATATAAATGCTGTAAAAATAGCTATTATAATCATGTAATAATGGTGAGTAATAATGCTTATTTGTATCAAGACTGCACCGCGTGTCAGATCATTAGCCAAACCATCAAATTTTTCCCCCAGAGTCGTTGCTTTTCCAAGAACCCTGGCAATGGCGCCATCCGCGAAATCCAGATTCACCTGCCACGTCAATAATAGAATACCAATCATTGGGGCATAACCGGGTAGTGAATAATCAGAATATATCAGGAATAGGCCGATCATTGATATACCAATCCGAAAAACTGATAGTAAGTTTGCTGAGAAACCCAGATGGTAAAATAGATAGGCAAAACGTAAGCCTATCCAGCGATTTATATGAAAAACAATTAATTTATCTTTTTCCAATGCTGAAAACGCAGACGGGTAGGCGGCAGATTTAAATGTAATCCACTTCATAAGTAATATAAAAAATAATCCGTATCAGTGGTGATGATGTAATTTATATCCATGGTTAATAAAGTATCATTATTGAAATAATATACGTTTGGGGAGTGAAATTATCCCAGAACGAACTTTGCGACCTATAAAAAATTTTAAATCTTTATTTATAATTTTGTATAAAGTATGATTAGAAAATGTATTTCTAATAGCTATTCGATTGACTATTCGTGAATGTTGAATTTCAGATGTGTTATTCCACCATTCATTAGAGTTCCCGATTAATTCATAACCATTATCAATTGCAGCTTTTACAACTTTTGAATTAATGAATCCACCCGGTACACTTAAAGTAGTAATTTCTTGGCCTGTAATTTCCTCTAACCATAATTTACTATTCGCTAATTCAAAATTTAAACTTTCAGGGTCAAGTTTTGTCATATTACTATGCGTAACGGAATGACTCCCTAGATGTGCTATTTTGGATAACTCAAAAATTTCATCTTGATTAAGGTAATCACCCTGATTATTGGGATAGTGTTTCGTTATGAAAAATGTACCCCCCGCTCCTTTATTGCCAAGTATTTCCGCTGCAATTAAATTACTTCGATGACCATCATCAATTGTTATTAAAACGTACCGTTCAGGCCACTCGCCTGATTTAAATCGTTTCAACAAGCCATCAAATCCTTCAATAACAAATCCGTCGATCAATAATTTATCAAGCTGACTAATAAATGTTTTAAAATCTAAAGTATATTTGTTCTGACATTTATCAGAAAAATTATGATACATTAATACAATAAATTGATACATTCAAATGAGGGAAATACGCTATATATTATCTGAATCTGCCATTGTAAAATACCATTTCAAATCGGAAGAAATAATTTTATTACCCAGTTTATTCTTATAACAAATCACTGGAATTGGCTTGAATTTAAGGAAACCATATTTCTTAGCTATTCTATAAAAAGGACAATCTATTGATGCCCAAATAGAAATCATATCAATGTTAAAATCATCAAACGAAGAAAGAATATGTTGCATTATACTTGAGGATGTTTTGAAATAGTGGGGGTCGATTAAATAATCTGCAACATAACCTACTTTTAATTTTTGCCATGTTCCTATTTTTATAATGAAATATCCTATAATATTATTATCAAATTTTACTAAAAACATTGAATACTCATCTGGATTATTAGTGAACCTCCAATCCAAATAGAATTTATTACGTTCCATTATCCAATCATAATTAGTACTACATTTGTCAAATAATTCATCAATCTCATTTGGAAATTCAGAAATCGATTCAATAGCTACTTTAGGTTTCCAAAACATTAAACAATTTACCAGGTGAAGAAATTTTAAGTATATGCTAATTATTGGACTTAATAATTTTCTAATTATTTCTAAATCAGTTTTTACAGATAATATTGAACTCACATTAATTGGGTAAACTAAATTAAATATATTTGAGGATGGGATTATTTCATAACCAGCTTTTCTCTCTCCAGGTAGTGCTACACTATTGGGAGTACCGTATAAAAATTCAATCCCTTTATTATGGGCCGCATCTTTTGTACTTTTTAATAAAGAAAAGAACATACCTTTTTGGTTGTGTTGTGGATTAATAAAACTATCTCCTAACTCACCACTATTTATTTTTTTCCCTTTGTATAGAATAGATTTTGGAGTGATTGAGACCATCCCAACTACTGTCTCTTCTATTTCAGCAACATGTAAAATCCCGGTATTAAGATAATTCTTAATCAGTTTCCAATGATAATAATCAGTACTTATAGATCTTTTCCATGTCCCTCGAGACGGGTCTACAAATGATCTTCTCAATTCCTCAATTTTGGAAAGATCAGAATTTATGAAAGATTTATTTAGCCATTTTTTGTTCATTCTATGAACTTCATATTGATTTCTTTACTACTGCTTCACCCTTGATAACAATTCCATTAAGGTTTGTTTCACAAATCGTTTTGAGAGTATAAATAGGCTTATCTTTTCTTATATGTGTTATTTCTACTGAAGCTGTTACCTCTTCATCAATGAACACGGGTTTAAGAAAGGTGATTGTCTGTCCTAAATAAATAGTGCCTTTTCCCGGTAGCTTTTCTCCTAATAAACCAGAAAATAAACTTGCGATGAGCATTCCATGTACGACCTGTTCACCGAAATTTGTTTTACTTGCAAAAATCGGATCTAAATGAATCGGGTTTTTATCATTAGATAACTCTGAAAATATTTGAATATCTTTCGCAACAAACTTTTTTTTTATTGCTACACGGTCACCGATTTTGAATTTGTTATCGATTATAATTACTCCTGTTTAAACTTTTTTTCCTATTTAAAGCTAGTGATTATTTTATTAAAACCCCCATAAACATTTTATCAGGTTTGAAATATAAATTAAATCCCATAAGTAATCTTTGCTTAAACCTATAAATATGTTTTCTTTAAATATTTATATGTTTCTTTTGAGCGATAAAACCAATCGTGCCAAATATTTGTACCAGTACTGGAATGGATAACATGGAGTACTTCTAAGTCAGGCACAAAAAATATGGGTATTTCATTTCTTTTGGCAATCTCGGCTGTAGTGATTTCTTCACCATACATTTTGAAATTATTATCAATATTACAACCCTTTAAAAAATAATTATTTGAAAAAATAATGAAAGATCCATGTGGCGCATAAATTTTACCCAAGTTTGGTATTGACTTTTTAAACACACTGTAAAATAATTTTTGTGCCATTTTTCGTATAAAGTATATTAATCTCGCAGTTACGGGATTAAGGAAAAGTATTGAATAATAAATTTTACCAATAATATTAATTGGATTCATCATAAATGGATTCAAATTTTTCCCTGTGACTGATGAATAAATTGTAGGCCCAATTATGGGATATTTATCTGGGTCCAGTGCAATTAACCGTTCCAAGAAATTCTGTTGCGTAAATAAAATATCATTATTGCAAGCAATGATCCATGATGGACCATTTGCATAATCTATATCCAAAGTCCGTAAAGCTAAGGTTACCCCACCCCAATAATATGTGTTTTTTTCAGAAGCGATTAACCGGATTTCCAGGGCAGTCTGCTGCTGCAATATTTGCAAGCTTTTTTTCGTTTCCGGGGTTGAGGCACTATCAACAATTACTAATTCTACTGTATCACTATGATCTAATTTTTCAAGACTGTGAACAAAATTTTTGGTCACTACAGTATTTTTGTAGTTTACCGTAATTATCAGGGTTTTATTCACAGTTGTAATTTTTTATGGATGAGGATTAGAGGTACAGTTGTGATCAGCCAAGCCATAATAACACTATTATAATTAAATAAACTAATAATTGGGGAGTAAAGTACGAAAGCATAGAACAATGTTAAGGGGATTAGCCACATAAATTGGCTACGACAGCATTTATTAAAGGAAATTCGTGCCAGTACGCCTATAGCAAAGCCGATAATTAATGAGCCAGGTATAGAAAAATCCTCAATTAATCCGCGGAAAGCAGTGTAAATATTGGTATACCCTTTACCCGCAAGGAAGATATTTTCTTTGTAGTATCCAATTTCTCTATCAATTATCCCAAATAAATCCAGGGGCCCAGATAAGGTATTGGCACCGAAAGTCAGCCCAGCGTACTGATAATCCTTCACCCATGTTGAAAATGCACTTATAAAACCAAACAGGGAAATCCTGGCATTATCCAGCAATAAAATAATGAGAAATGGATCGTCTGCACCACTGCGAAGCCATTTAACAGAAATAAATAACATGATAAAAATCATAAAAGAAAGTGCAGCAAGCATGACTGTTTTAAAATTGAACAAATAATTTTTGAATAGTACCTTGGCACCAAGCCAGCCAGCCAGCCATAATATTATAGATAATAGGAGACCGGAACGCACTGCTAATATTAACCCATAAAAGAGAGCAATGAGTATAGGTGTTAAGCAAATTAATTTTCTCTTGTCTTTCAAGAATCGGAAAATGATACCCCCCAATAAGGAAGCTGTATATACAAAATACATAAAACCCTTTACTTGCCACGGTAGTGTAAAAATACCCGTATCTCGATCTACATAGTACAAATTTGGTAAAGCAGAGAGGCTGAAAATATTCGTATCCAGGTTATAACGATTAATGCCAAAGCTTACCAATGCTACAACACCAAAAATGGAAATGAATAGAAAGAGTCCGAACCAAAAAAACAGTGTATTTGTATAGGAATGCAATTGATCACCTGCCTTCAATTCATTATCAATCCTTCTGTCCGGTTCAAGATGATGCCAAACCAGCGACCCTAAAAGCAAGGATAAGGAAAAGGAGAATATATACCAGATACCAAGTAGATAAATTGGATTCTCCGGCGTAACGATCGCAGGTATAATTATAAACAAAAACCAAATCATGAGAAAAAAAGTCCCCGGCTCCAACCAGGTTTTATTGTAAAATCGACTTATCAATGCCAGAAAAGCCATTGCTATTAATGACAATATTACTGTCATACTGCTCAATGGTGAGAGGGATATCATTTTTGTGTCATTGCCAGTTTGAATTTATGCCTGGAAAAATAAACTGAAAAAATTATGTAAATACCTGCTGAGGCAATATACGTGTAGGCTGTGGCAATAATACCATATTGGGGAAGATAAATGATATTACCGATTAAATTAACGCATAATGCACTTATCATGAGCCCCACCATCAGTGTAGTGCGCTGATCCATTTCAAGGGGTTTATGACACAGAAGTGCAAATTGCCACAGGAAACCACCTACCAAAATAGGCATTAATAAAAATGAATAGGATACATTCAAATCCGGAAAAATGACCATGAGCACATTAAATATATTATCTGAAAATATATAAACAACAGCCATTAGAACGATAAATAGTCCAAATTGATATTGTAATGCCTTTCGCCATAGTGCAATGGCCGCTGACTGTTTATTATTATTCCAAGCAGACATAATCCTGGGATGGACGGCTAATGTAAGAGGGAAAAGCAGTATGGAAAATACTCTTACTACCAGATCGGTGAAACTGGCATAGATTCCCGTTGTCTCATATTCAAAAAAATATTCAATAAAAAAGCGATCTAAAAAAGGCAGCGACAAACTTAAAGCAAACCACAGGGAAAGGGGTGTGCCGTATTTAAAGAATTCACCTAAAACATGTCTCGATTTATCTATATCAATTTCCTTATCCCAAAATTCTTTTACTCGATTTATATTTACTAAAAATAATATGATTGGCGGTGTACAATAAGATAAAGCCAGGCCTAGCAATAAAAATTTGTGGCGCATTCCAAACATATTCAGCAATATGACCGGAAGTAAGAGTCCTAAAATAGATTGGACTGCTGTAATGACAATAACGTTATTGGGTTTTAGCCGGGCACGATACAGAGTAGACAAAAACTGAAATACACAAAGTGCCGCAAACAATATGAAGATTATTATTGATTCTGGTCCGGCGAAATTATCAACCATTTTAAAGTAAGAGATTATACTCAAAATTACCAAACCGAATATAATCGAACCCAATACACCCACACCAAACAATCGGGTAAGAAAACCTGATGTTTTATATTTTGAATAATAACGCAATATAGATTGATTCAGCCAACCAATGGAAAAAGCACTAAATGCCATCAAAAAAGACAATTGGATACTATATTTTCCATATTCTTCCGGACCAATCATCCTGATGAAAATGATGACAGCCAATAAACCCATTATACCAGGAATTAATTTGGTTATAGTATATTTGATGGTATCTTTAAACATGTAAGAAAAATTTAGATTCATTATTTTAGTTTATTCCAGAAAGGGGCTAAGCCCCTAACCTCTTTGGGTTTAGTACAGCCCCCGCCTTAAAGGACGGGGTAATTATTTCGTATCTACTATTATCTGTACCTCATCTTTTGTAAAAAGTGGTCAACCTACGCCTCTTTCTACCATGCCTGCGCTAACGTCTCCGGCGGGAAGGCAGTGAAAAAGATGGGAGATGGAAATAAAAATTGATGCCCTGTAGAAATATACTCCTTACCTATAGAAATATTCAATTTCACAGGACAGGCAAATTACACGAATTTTAACAAATAAAAGGTTAGACGTTGGATGTTAGACGTTCTAGTAAAAAGCAGCCTCCATGTGCTTAATCTACGCAAATCCACGATTAACAAATCCATCCCTGATCGGAAAAGATACAGCTCTTAATCATTTATTGTATAATTGAACAAGAAAAAAATGCTTGAATTACTCATTTTGTCCTTCCAGGCTAAAAGCAATTACTACAGCAGAACCGAAACCAATGAAAAGAGCCAGAAACAGGGTTAATAATACTTTTGGGCTGGATTTTTTGTAAGGAGCTACCGGTTCATCCAAAACCTGGACAGTGGCCCCCTCCTCCACTTCTTCAATCTTGGCCAGTTCATATTGCTGCTTTAATGTAATGAAAATACCCTTTTGAACTTCTGTCTCCGTAATCAGGCGTTCTTCCTCCAACATCAGTGCCGGAGAATATTGAACCTGACGATTGCGTTCCCTGAATTCCTTCAGGGCTTCCTGGGCTGATTCCAGCTCTGCCTGGCCATCTTTTATCCTTTCTTCGATGAAGGAACGCTTTTCAGCTACCTGATGGACCTTGAACTGACGCTGAAGCTTGTCTGATTCTTCAATAACTGAATTGGCCAATGCAGCAGAAAACTCCGATTCGAAGGCACCGACTTCCAACGTAATAATCGATGTGAGCCTGGCTTTGGATATATTTATTTTTTCCTGAAGGATATGATTGGCGCGCTTGAAACGCTGGCTATCACTGTATTTCTCTAAGGAGTGCTGGCGTGATAAAATGGATAATAAAGACTGATTGGACCCGTATTTTTTTGTATCGTATTTTTGCTGTAACAGTATTGAAGTTAGCCTGCGGCTTTTAACGATTTCCGGATAAATATCAGCAAACGTAATTTTTGATCCTGATTGAAAAGGCAAAGAAAAACCAAACTGGGATGCGATACCGCGGAATTCTGATATAGAATTGTCATCTCCAGTGGGCACTATCTTGGCAGTTGCAACATAAACCGGGTCGACCAGGAGAAAAATATAAACTGCAGCTATAATTAATGTTGTGATGGTAAATGTAAAAAGCATTTTTACATGATTTTTTAGTATGTGCAATATGAGCATTAGTTCTAGATCTGGAGGATGTAAAAGATGGTAGCTAATGAAGCTATAATGGAGGCGGTTTCTTTTAAGAATTCTGTCATGTCAAAGGGTAACTGTTCTTCCTTCTTATGAACAATAATAACGGATCCTTCTATTATTACAGGAATAAAAAAGGTACCTTTCACTTTCACATCACCGTTGGGATAAATGACAGTAATGTATTTTTTACGGGCATCCAGTGTAAAACCACCCGCTGCTTCAATATAATTATTTAAGTTTCTTTTATTAACATACTGAACATATCCAGTGTTATATACTTCACCCAGTACCTGGACAACACCTGTATGTTCCGGCACATCAATGCTGTCGCCATCCACGAGGGCTAAATCGAAGCTATTCAGTGCAACCTGTATATTATTTCTAAACAATTTTACACCATCCACATATGCTTGATCGGTAAAACTGCCGGAACGATCCAAGAGATTTTCCAGTGTTTCATTTGGCTGCTGTAGAGAATAAACACCGGGAACTTTGACTGAACCTGTTATCTGCACTTGTTTTGAAATAGTAAAATTCTGGTTTTGTCTTACCAGGACAACATCCCAGTTTTGGAGTTCAATATTCTGGGTTTGGTTTCCCTGTATTAAATCTGCGAGGTTTACGGAAATAATCTCTGGGAAATTAGACTTTGAGTTACGGCGGAGAATGTCTGCCTTCTCGGCATAAATGGTTTGGTAATACGTATCATCAAATAGTCCACCAACCAGATGCATCAGATCCAGTAAATGCATACCTTCTTCAAACCCATATTCACCCGGGTTTTTAACTTGACCAAAGACGTAAACGCTTTTGGTATAATCCGGTACAGCGTATACTATAATTTGTTCGTTGCCCTGAATGGTAACCTGATGGGCTTCATTGAAAGGTACATAGATAACAGATTTAGCATTTTGTTCCAAAGAAGATGATGCCGGATTGAAACGGTAGACCGCTAGATTATGCTGGGCATTGATTTTTAACCCGCCGGCATAATCAATCAAATCTGCCACTGTTTCACCCGGGATTGATTCATAAATACCTGGTCGTTTCACGGCACCTTCAATTTCTATGCTGGAATTTCGTGTCGGAATAAAAATAACATCATTATCTTGTAAACGGGTATTGGCAGCGGCAGTTTTCCCGGCAGATAAAAATGCATAGAGGTCTACCTGTTGAGGATCATTATCGCCTCTAATAATCTGTATATTACGCAGGCTCCCGGTTGTATCCACACCGCCAGCCTGAATCAAACCGGTAAGAACTGTAGAAAAAGGATGAAGGGGATGAATACCCGGTAATTTCACTTCACCAACAAACGTAACGTTTATTGATTTCAATTTACCGAGAGACACATCCAAAAAAGTACTGGGATTGGACCCCTTTAATGTTTCATATACTTTCTGGAATTGTTTTTCAAGATAGGATCCGGCCTGCTCCATGGATTTGCCAGTGAGGTTTAGCTGGCCTACCCTTTCGATATAGACCATACCATCCCGGCCGATAAAATAACTGGAGCGCAATTGAGTTTCGCCCCAAAGGGATATGATAATTTCATCACCAGGCCCCAATCGATAGGATGAAGGTAAAGGCAGATTATCCCAAATAGGTATGGAATCACGCATGGTGAAAAAATTATAGCCAAAATATTTTAACGTTTTTTCTGTTTTCTCCAAATCCTTTTTTTCAGCCATTATAAATTCAGTGGGTATATCACCATCGATACTCTCTGAAATATTTTCCACACCTATTACCTGATTCGACGACCTGTCCTGCAATAATTGTTCATATTGCTTTTTATATCGTTCGATATCCTGCTGGGATTGGGCCAATGCTACACCAGCAAATAGTATCAATGCGACATGTATTGTGATTTTTCTCATACAACAATATTATAACTAATAATTAATTCTAATCTATGAAATATAGTGATCAATTTACACTTGTAGAAGTTATTTATAAGCTAAAAAAACCATGTTAGACGGTAAACGGTCACCCCGACACGTTCCCTTCGGTAGGTTTAAGGGCCACTTATTCATTTAATTTATCAGGAAATCTCGTTTGATCATTTTTTGCGGAGAGTGGATAGTTTATCAGTGAATAAATTTGTGATATCTCGCTCTACGCCAAACCAAATAACGTTGCCAATGCGCCATTTATCCGGAATAAACCCGGCGTGTTCCAACCATTCACGTTCATAAAATACATTTAAGTGATACTCCCGGTATGTATAACGGAAATCCAAACGGAGTTCCATTTTTACTTCTGCCGGGCGAGTATAAAGAACACCGTGCCGTTCAAAGTTAAATGCCGGTATACATGCCCATTTATCGCTGTGATACCCAAAATAAATCAGTAAATCATCAGAGTCGGCGCCGCTGTGGGCGGCCCAGCGGCGGTCATCGTAGCTGGAATAATCGTAAAAATTTCTATCGTACCAATTTGGCGTGGCACGATATTTCCAGAATTTACCCAGGATCAAGTTTGTATATTCAAACCCGGCTACAAAATTGTCATTATGCAGTAAACCATATTTGCGGAGACCCAGTATATATGCACTTGCGTGATCGGGCTGGGCCCGCAAATCACTAAAATCCTGGCGGTGATCATTGGTGCCGAATTCTGCATATAAACGCAGTTTCGATTCCGGAAAATCCAGCATAACAAAACCAGACATGGTTTGATCCCATGGGTCATGGGGATCCCAATCAGGCGGATATTCTTTAATCTTTGTATCAACCATTAATTGTTCAAATACGATCAACGCTGCATCCCAATCTGTAAAAGGCCTGTCCGTGGGCAAACCGCCTGAAAGATAATTACGGCTTATGCCAACTGTTATGAACGGTTCGGTATAAAATCTTACCGTCCAAACCAAGGAAGTATAATAAGGTTCGCCAAGTGTTTTATCGAGTTTTGAAAAAATGTAGCGGACATTAAGCCCTATATTTCGGATCCGTTTTTCACGGAGGGTGCCGACCATCAGATGGGAAAAACCTGTCGTATTATTGGTCATTGTGAGTGTATTGTGTAAACCCGGACCCCACCACATATTGGCGTTGGAGAAACCAAAACCAAACTCTTTATAATGAAAATATATTTGCGCTTCCCTTAATCCGGCAGATGAAAAAGGAGATGCGCTTTTAAGTGGAACATCATTCAAGCGGCTAAAAATAGATTCTCGCCCAGTAACATTTACTTCTTTATTTTGACTCGTGAAATAAAATGGCTCAAGACTAAAACTGACATACTTACCTGCATACGAAATATTTAAACCGGTAAAAAAACCTGCACCTTTGCCCACGTAACGGTTACCCATGTTTTCCAGGTTAGGCGCATTATCGTTTAAATATATTTCGCTTCTAGTTATTACAGACCATTTGCGATTGGTTGTTTCATTCATAATGGGGCGGAGCATTAAAGAGTGTATTTGAATTGAATTACGGAACCCATCCTGTTCTATTCCAATGAGATTAAATGGATCTGCAGATATAAATTGCTGGGCAGCTAATATTTGCAAACAAAATATAAAAAACAGTGTTTTTTTATACAATTTCATGTTTTTAATCTAAGAGAATCTTAATTACTGTCCCATGAGTCTTTGAGTTTGTAAAACAGAGGCAGTTGCAGCATCCGTGGACACTGATGATTGGTTAATGGTAACCCTGACATCATATTTCGGTGCCCTGACATAAATGTGCAGGGAGGGCGGGGCAGGTTATCTCTTTGGAGATGATAGCGCCCAGAGAATCATGATGACTGTACGTTAATTAATGCAAGGCGATTGCCGCGCTCCACTTCGTTCTGCTCGCAATGACAGTTATTGATGTTTTTATGTAAATTAAAATTATGGAAGAAAAATTCTATTATGTTTATATGATGACAAATAAATGGCATACTGTCATTTATACCGGCATGTCCAGTGATCTCGAAGATAGAGTTTGGCAACATAAATATAAAGTAGACCCATCTTCATTTACGGCAAAATATAATTGTAATAAGTTAGTGTGGTATGCCGAAACAGACGAAGTTTGGGTTGCACTTGAAGAAGAAAAAAGAATCAAAGCCGGTTCAAGGGCAAAGAAAATTGAAATGATTGAAGAAATGAATCCGGATTGGAAGGATCTAGCGGAAGGGTGGTTTGAAGACTAAAAATACAATCATATTGTCTTAGCGAGGCGCGTAGCAACGAAGCTATCTCCTTGGAGATGATAGCGCCCAGAGAATCATGATGACTGTACGTTAATTAATGCAAGGAGATTGCCGCGCTCCACTTCGTTCTGCTCGCAATGACAGTTATTGATGTTTTGTGGTTAATAGTTGGAACCGTCTTCACTCGGGCTACGGCGGGTAAACAAGTGGATATAGTAGAAAGAACATGGTACTATATTATTAATAATGATATTGACAGATTTTGTGCTTAATATTAGTTTAGAGGATATGAAATTACAATACACACTTTTACTGATTTCAAGCCTCATGGCAGGGAGCGGGTATGACCACGGTACCGCTGCAGGGAAAGGAAACTTGGATATATCCCTGACCTGGAATCCACTA
>Ga0208639_1000742_pt1 | contig 24105 bp, 28 predicted proteins | sample ETNtaG_33_FD_185772 | JGI IMG/M metagenome (GOLD analysis project Ga0208639, IMG submission 185772) | Marine microbial and viral communities from oxygen minimum zone, Eastern Pacific Ocean - ETNP201310SV76 (SPAdes) (version 2) | ecosystem: Environmental > Aquatic > Marine > Oceanic ...
TTCTCGATAAGAACATCAAGCGCTACTGCCAATACCACTGCCCCGAAGAGCACTAGCAGCACCCAGCGCAATTGCCATGTGAGCAGCGCCAGCATCACCAGGGTGAGGGCGACTAACAGAGTGCGGGCATTCATTGAGCTAGCCGCTGCTTTTTCCAGGGATCAAGCAGATCGTGGATGATCACTTCGCGGATAAGAACTTGGATTACGACAGCTAGTGGCAGCGCTAGTAGTAGGCCGAGAGGGCCAAAAACCACTGTGAATACAAACTGAGCAGTGAGGGTGAGCCCTGGCAGTAATTTCACCTGATGCTGCATGACCGATGGCGTGATTACGTAACTTTCCAGGTTTTGAATCACTACGTAGAGCCCAAGTACAGCAACGGCTTTCCATGGGGCATCAAGTAGTGCTACCGACATCGGAAAGATGGTGCTCAAGGTTGGACCCACATTTGGGATCACATTGAGTAGACCGGCCAGCAGGGCATTGGCCATCACAAGCTTTACCCCGAGCAGGGAAAGCCCGATTCCAGCAAGCAGTGCTACGCAAAAGCAACTGACTAGTACGCCCACCATCCAGCTGCTCAGAGCCTCCCCGCATTGGCTAAGGATTGAGCGGGCCCGCCGCCTATAAAACGAAGGCAATAACAAGATGGCTACTTCTCGGTATGCCATTGGTTGTATTGCAATCATCAGACTCATGGCCAACACAAAAAGAAGTTGCACCAAGCCACTGCCGAGGTTGCCAGCAAATCCAAGAAGTTTTTGAAGCCCTTCACTTAGCCCTGAGGCCAAGCCAGAACCATCTTGTAAGGGGTTGAATCCATTGGAAAATAGTTGTTTTTCCCACTCACCTTTGTTGTTGTCAACTCCATAAACCATTTCAGAGGTTTGGTTGATGGCGCCGATAGCCAGCTTCCAGAGTTCCTTAGCTGCTGCGGGAAGTTGTAATAGCAGCTGGTGGAACTGTTCGGTAAATGGGGGCACCACAATGGCCATTGCGGCACTCACGACAAAAGCAAGCCCTATCAAGCAGATCAATAGGGCTAAAGAGCGTGGCATCGATTTCTTTGAGCGCAGCTCGCCCACAAGGGTGCACAGAGCCATGGCTAGAACAATGCCTGCAAAGAGGTTGATCAGTACCTCTCTAAGGTTCCAGAGCAGCACACCCGCGGCTACTAGTGCTGCTAGAGCTAGCCATTGGGAGAATTTCACCCGCTCTTTAGCTTCAGTCTGTACATTCTCGCGTTAGTTCCCCGAGTAGCCCATCCCGTGGCAATTGGCATAGCGTTTAGCAAAGCGCATGAAGCGCTCAAAATCCTCTTCTGATTTCCAGACATAAATAGCTTCAAGTGCGCTTGGTTGGCCGTTTACAAAACGAGCATTCACCTCGCGAGTAGAGATTTCACCTTCTTCATCGATCATGAGCATGCCGGTGATACTTGCCCAAGTTTCTGGGGCCATAATTTCGGGCTGCTCAAAGACGAAAAGAGCCCTACCGGTGCGACCGTCATTGCTGCGTGTTAGTCGGATATCAGGAATGATCGGTTCATCTATGCCGCGCGTGAATTGGATTGCCGCAGCTTTGTTCGCTTGAGCCATGGATCGCTGCGACAAAAAGTAAATCTTACGTGGACCGGATACCCAGCCGTGGCTAAGTACCTGGCCTCACAAGCTGTTGGTCAATTAGGAGCTCCGCGGCCTTGGCTACTTTGAGTCCGGAAAGATCCACGCTATGCCTTTGCGGGGCCCTTGAGAGTTCATGGTCATAGCAGCGGTCGTAATAATCCAGCATGGCGCGACAGGCATGGTCCCAGTCCTCAATGCTTATTGCTTCTAAGGCCTCTCGTGTGCGTTGTGGGCCTAAACGGCGGCTGATGCGTTCGGTGGCTTCTTTAAGAGCCTCACTTCCATGCTGGCTATAAACATCAACAAGTTGATCCACCCGTTCTTTAAGTGACCTGCTGATCTCCAGCACTGGTGCTATTTGCATCTGTTGGAAAAGAGCTCGGGGGATTCTGCAGCGACCTACTTGTGAACTTTCTGCTTCTAGCCAGATTTCTGAATTAGTAGTGGATTGGCAGCGTTGTAGAGCTTCAGCAAGCTGGTTTTCGTAGTGTTCGCTGCTTGGTTGTGGCGGTAAGCCCAGCCCCCCGAAGCTGCTACCTCGATGGTTAGCTAGACCTTCAAGATTGACTACTGCAACCCCTCGCTTCTCCAGGGCGATAAGTAGATCAGTCTTGCCTGTACCTGTGCGTCCTCCTAGTAGTCGCAGGGGCCAGGGTTTCTCAAATTGTTGCAGCACCCAGCGCCGATAGCTTTTGTATCCACCCTCTAAAAGCACAGGCTTTAGATCAAGCAGATCTGCCAGCCAGGCAATGCTTGCAGAGCGCATACCACCACGCCAACAGTAAATCCGTAGATCAGCTGCAGAGGCATCTTGTGATTCTGTTGTTGCCTTTTTCCTGAGTCCCTCCAGGGTGTTAGCCAGTGTTGTTAGCTTTGGACCTGTGATCTCTAGTCCCAACCTGATTGCTTGGTGACGACCCTTTTGCTTGTAAGTAGTGCCGACTGCAGCCCGTTGATCATCGCTGAATAGGGCAAGGTTGATTGCGCCTGGCCAGTGTCCCTTGCTGAATTCAGTAGGACTACGCACGTCCACGATGGGCCCAGTGGCCTGACGGAATCTTTCTATCGAGTAAGTAGTTGGGGTACCCATTCCTGACATAGTGGGCCAGCGCCGAGCCAGAAGAGCCGGTTTAGATTCATGCTCTCCGGTCCCTCCCCTGCTACCAACCTCAGTGTTGAACAACTGCTTGAGCGATTCAGTAGTGGTTCATCGCGTCAGCGACTGAGCCTTATTAAGCCTGTGGAAGAACGGGCAGAAGAGCTTGCTGCGCTTGGAAGTGCTGTCCTTGCCTCTTTTGACCCGGAAGGAGACGACTGGGCTGCAGGTTGGATATTGCAAGTGCTTCAGCGGCATCAGCCGCAGGCAGTGACTAGTTTGCTGAGTAGCGATTCCAGTGGTTGGTTTGCGACTCCTTCTGCTGTGGGTATTGACTATGGCGCTTTGCAGAGTGATCTCCTAGAAGAGCGCTTAGAGGAGGCTGATCGCTTTACCAGTGCAACGCTGCGCAAGCTTGCAGGACCTGGAGCTGAACAGCGTGGTTACGTTTATTTCAGCGAGGTGGCTTCGATCGATGGCCTTGATTTGGTTACCTTGGATCGCCTTTGGACTGCTTATTCCCAGGGAAGGTTTGGCTTTACAGCTCAGGCTCGCTTATTAAATGCTCTAGATGGTCGTTATCACAGCCTCTGGTCTCGTATCGGCTGGAAAAAAGAGGGGACTTGGACGCGCTATCCAGGATCCTTTACCTGGTCTCTTTTGGCCCCTGAGGGGCACATGCCTTTAATTAATCAGCTGCGGGGTGTCCGCTTGATGGATGCGGTTCTCAATCATCCATCACTTGTTGCACGCCGTTAGTTGAGGTTCTCCTGCTGAATTCAATGGCGTTGAACGCGCGAAAGGTTATGTTCAAAGCAGGTCTAAGCAGTCTTGATGCCTTCCTGGTCATTGACAGCTGCAAGAAATCTTTTTGGCGAAAGCCCGTTAGGGGTTGCACCACAGTTTCGTTGGGCCGATTTCACCCTTCCTTCTACCTTGCAGCTAACTCCTTTGTTGGAGATATTGCTTGAGCCCGTTGATTGTCAGGACACCTGCCATCGCCTTCAGTTAGGGCTTCAGGAGGCCTTAGTTAATGCAGTGCAACATGGCAATGCTGGAGATCCATGCAAATCGCTTAGGGTTCGTCGAATTTTTACGCCTAACTGGATGATCTGGCAGATCCAGGATGAAGGGATCGGTGTGCCGAACAAAGCTCGAGTTGGCTGTCTTCCAGCCCATTTGGAGGCAAATAGTGGTCGTGGATTATTTCTGATCCATCAATGTTTTGATGATGTGCGTTGGAGTCGTCGCGGCAATCGTTTACAACTTGCTTGCCGTCGTTCCAAGGCGATCAATGCCGTTGATAGCAAATCAAGTTGACGGCATTTAATTATTTTGCTGACCATAATCAATGCAGAATATTAGATTATTCTTGTAGCTTAATTATGCGACAGGCTGAATAGATAGCCTATTGAGCCTGTCATGTGAAGCAACTGTAAATCTAATGAGGCTTATGCAAAAGGTATTGTTGTTGTTGATAGTGTGGTTTCAGCAAGTTCAAAGTGCCAGCCATCAGTCCAAGACGTTTCAAGTAAATCAGCACTTGCACCTATCATGTTTTTGATAACGAGATCTGCCCCATTTGGTTCAAATTCAAAGGTGGCCGGCATTTTATAATCAGCATTGATACTTGCGACAGTAATTCCTACATGAAATGGTCTCGGAAGAGGAAGCGTTGCGCCTATTCCAAGCGAAGCACTGACATTTGGTATCAAACCGGCATCGAAGGTTAGACCTGTTATCGGATCAGTTGTCTCAACTCGGAATACTGCTCTTTCTCATCTATACTATAACGATCTTGAAGGGTTGTTTAGGTGTTGTATTGGCGATTAGTTAAAGCGCATGCATTCTTTATGTTGTGAGTTGGCTGATTGGACCACCTTTGTTACTTGATCAGCATTTACGGTTTTGATTGCACCTGTATCGATACAGGCCACCTGGAAGAGAGACGGCTCAGCCCCTCTAGCCCCAGAAACAATGTGAATAATTTCTCCCATCCACCAGTTCTCTTGAGTATGCCCTTGGTTTTCTTCAACGATCACCACATCTCCACTGGCAACAGTAAGGAAGATTGACTTTTCAGTTAAAAGATCTGGGCTTGCTGCTGCTGTCTTCGAGATAGCGCCCACCTCGCCTCCTCTGGTACACCCGTTCTAACCGGCAATGGAGGATCTGTCTGTTTTTGTGCTTGGGGTCTTCTCGATCGCTACAGGGAGCCAATAGCCAGATCAGGAATTAGATAAGGCGCGTTTGAAGCTGTAGTAGTGCAGTAGAGCCAATGCTTCAAGCGCCTTAGTTGTTGCACAAGCCTGCTTATTTTCTACCGCAGCCTGGTGCTTTTAGTTCTCGTCTGATCCAGCGCAGGCCCTGATCGGTAAGGGCCTCAACATCGCTGCGCTTTCCCCCTTGAAGAAGTTGCACTAAGGCTGCAGCCAAGAGTTCTGCAGCGCGGTGATCGGCATCTCCTTTTAGTTGATGCCAGTTTTGATCATTGATGCTCAGCTGAGCATGAAGCTCTCTGGCCTGACGTTGGACTTCAAGTGGCCATTGAGGTTGTTTGCTTTCCATCGCTATCTGCGGATCACTTGGTCTATTTTGCTTGAGTTAATTCAAGCCATCTAAATGGCGAGAAAGCCACGCCAGATTCCGCTTCGCTGGTTGCATGGAGTATCCAGGTTGATGCTTCAAGGGCAGCGTCAGGAGCGATCTGCAAGCTTTTCTCAGTCTTTGCATGCTCGGCGGAGCAGGCAAAGGCAGTATTTGGCGCGTCAGATTATGGAAATGCCATTAGAGGGGTGGTTGCGGCCACAGCCGTCTGGGGAATGGCTGTGGCGGGCATTGCGTTGGGGTGGACCAGCACTTGCTCTTGGTTGGTGGCTCAGTCAGCGCTGACTCCTGGCGTGGGATTGGATTTAGACTCCTATTGGAACTTCCTGCTTCACCACAACTAGGGATGTTGGGCTATCAGGAATGGCTTGCTCTAGTGGAGGTAGTGGCATTTCAGCTGGTTGTGGAATTCCTTGGCCGCGAATCCAAGCATTGTGCAGGCTGCGTCGTCGCTGATCCTCTGCAAGTACGAGCCGATCTGCCGCTGTACGTGGGCTTTCATTGGCTAGCAATGGTGTATGTAGACAGATACCAAAACCATGAGCCTCAATTTGCACTTTGCCTTCCATAAAAACAATTTGGAAGGTCCAACCCTCTAACCACCGCAACCGGAAGGGATTGCTCATGATGACCCTTCAGAGAAGAAATGCACGGAGTTAGGCACCGAATGTGCGCAAATTATGTGTTAAACACCCATAGGTATGAGAGCGTGTCAGGGAATCCGTTTAAGTTTCGTCGCTGAGTGGTTTACTACCTGTCCAAACTCTTGTCATGAAGTGAGATTCTGCCATTACACCCTCAAAGCCGATGTTCTTTAGTCGCTCATCAATATTGTCGGTGATGTAATCGCGGTAGTAAGGCTCATGGAATATTCGCCGGAAGTTTTCCATCGCTGTACTGAATTGTGGTGAGTCATCAATCTGTATGGAATCGGCCAGTACAAGAACTCCTCCTGGCTCAAGTACGCGCCAGCATTCGTTAAGAACGTTCTGACGCGCGGAGCTCGGCAATTCGTGAAGCAGAAAAACGCAAGTGACAGCTTGCATGCTGCCGTTGGCAAATGGCAGCTTTTCGGCATTGCCGCGCACCAGTTGGGCTAGTTCTCCTGGGCGGCGGTTGAGAGAGCGAGCGGCCTGTCTTAGGTAGGCAGCCGAGAGATCTAAGCCCAGCAGTTCTACTTTGGGTAGAGCGCTGCGGATTTGCTGCAGGGTACGGCCTGTACCAGTTGCCACATCCAGCACACGAAGATTGGAGGGATTGCGGAGTTGGAAACGTTTCAGCCCTCGCTTGAGAGGTGCTAAAACCCTTCTGCGCATGGCATCTGCTGTTCCATTGAAGAGGATCTCAACTTGCAGGTCATAGAGCTCAGCGGAATGGTCGCTCAAGTAGCCATCGGTTTGATGATGAAAGTTTTGTAGGTAGTAATCGGGATAGATTTCTGGATCAACTTCATTTGGTAAATCGTGGATGTTGTGGGCCCGGCGCCGCTGCCAGGTTGAGGGAAGATCTAGCCAGACAAATGGGTATCGCTGTGCCCATTCCAGCCAAGGGGCATCGAAGAGTTGCGTTTTTGGGTAAATGCCTTGCTCGGCTTCTTGCCAGTCGATTTGCTCGAGATCAGTCATTGAGCGGCGCAGCTCCTTGAGCATTTCTGCTGGAACCTTTTCAATGCTGGGCATGGCTCCAGGGGCCAGCAGTTCCATCAGCTTTGTGCTCACTTCTTTGTGGGCCAGGCCCGCCAGAGTCTTGCTCTGTTGAAGGGTCTGGTAAGCGAGCTTGGTAAGGCTTGGCGGCGCCATGGACCTGGACGAGTTGTTTTCTATTTCAGCGGATTGTTCGCTGCCTTGCGGCCTACTGCTGACATAACTTTTAAGTATTGAGCAAGCATTGCGTAGCAACAGCTACAGAATGCTTGCTATGAAATTCACGGAGATGACCAATGATTTATGCCTTGTTGGCTGATTTATTGCTGCGCGATTGAGTGCAGCAGCTTCCTTTTGCAGCAGGGGCGCTCAGTAGTCGCTGTAGGGAGAAAGTAAAATTTTGGCTTGGTCTGAGTGTTGCGCCCATGAGCAGCATCTGCATGACAGTGGTATGACTCAGTCACATCAGTAGTAAGCATTAATTGCTTGATCAGATGTTGCCCTTTCCCTTGGGTTTATTTAGTGCTGGATGTTTTGGAATAGGTCTCCTTGAATTGAGTCACACCATTGGATATTGCTGACAGTTCTTTGGGCGATTTGGGGATTGCTTTGTGTAAGTCGTTTTTGGATTTTGTGCCCACTCGTTCTTGCGTATTGCTGGGAAGTTGACTGAGCTGATGCATCAGCCCATTCCTCGGCTCTGAAGGTGGCATATGGAGAGGAGACAAGCGCCATAGATCTAATGCAGTACACACGTACTAGCAGGGGCTGGTTAGTGCTGTCAACCCTTTGGATGCTTTGGCTTTAAATTGATCCGGCAGCGTTGCAGCATCGTTCTTGGATTAGCCGAGATGTAATTGCTGAATTGATAGAGGCCAAGCAGCAAGCTTCTTGACAAAGAAAAACCCCTCACGGACAGGCCTGCGTTAGAGGTCTTGAACGTGTGGGGTGAAAACAAATTATTTGGCTAGCTGGGTCTGACTGAGCCAGCTAGCGAAGTTGTTTTTGTGGACAAATTTTATATTTGCCCACTGCTATCTAATTGATGAGCGCTTTGGATCAAGCGTCGTAGTACATGGTGAACTCATGGGGGTGTGGCCGCTGACGCAGTTGCTGCACTTCTTCGTACTTGATCTCAATCCAGTTATTGATGAAGTCTTCAGTAAAGACTCCGCCTTCCATCAAGTAGTTCTTGTCAGCATTTAGGGCTTCTAGAGCATCATTAAGTGATGCAGGCACCGTGGCGATACTGGCAAGTCGTTCTGCTGGTAGTTCAAACAAGTCCTCATCGAATCCTTCGCCTGGGTCAATCTGATTTTTGATGCCGTCGATGCCCGCCATCATCATTGCGCTGAAAGCTAGATAAGGATTTGCTAGGGCATCTCCTGGTCGGAATTCCAGACGCTTTGCTTTAGGGCTCGGGCCAGTGAGTGGGATGCGAACCGCTGCAGATCTGTTGCCCTGTGAATAAACCAGGTTTACAGGTGCTTCGAAGCCTGGGACAAGACGCTTGTAGCTGTTGGTCGTGGGGTTGGTGAAGGCCAGGAAGGACGGTGCGTGCTTAAGGATGCCGCCGATGTACCAGCGTGCTGTTTGAGACAGGTTTGCGTAGGTACCTTCCCCGAAAAATAGCGGCTGGCCTCCTTTCCAGAGGCTTTGGTGTACATGCATGCCTGTGCCGTTGTCGTTGAACACTGGCTTGGGCATGAATGTTGCCGTTTTGCCGTATTTACGGGCCACATTCCTGACGATGTACTTGTAAATCATCACGTTGTCCGCAGCTTCAATCAGCTCAGCGAACTTCATACCCAGTTCATGTTGGCCGGCACCGGCTACTTCATGGTGGTGCTTCTCGGTTGGGATACCCAGCTGTCCCATTAACAGCAGCATTTCAGAGCGAATGTCCTGGGCCGTGTCGTTAGGGGGGACCGGAAAGTAGCCCTCTTTTAACTGGATCTTGTAGGCAAGGTTGCCGCCTTCTTCGATGCGGCCGCTGTTCCAGGGAGCTTCAATCGTGTCAACGCTGTAGAAGCAGCCACCTTCCCCTGAGTTGTAGCGAACGTCGTCAAAGAGGAAAAACTCTGGCTCAGGGCCGAAAAAGGCGGTATCCGCAAGGCCGGTTCCAGATAAATAGACGAGGGCCTTTTGGGCAAGGGCCCGAGGGCATCGCTCATAAGGTTCACCGCTGCGGGGTTCTTGAATCGAACAGATCAGGCTGAGGGTTTTGTGTCGATAGAAGGGGTCGATCCAGGCTGTGCTGGCGTCGGGCACCATGGCCATATCAGATTCGTTGATGGCCTTCCATCCACGGATGGATGATCCATCGAAGGCCAAGCCCTCGTCGAAGGCTTCCTCGTCAATCAAGTCAGAACACACGGTGAGGTGCTGCCACTTGCCGTGCAGATCAGTGAACTTCAGGTCAATAAGTTCAATGCCTTCGTCCTTGATTTGACGGAGGACGTCTTGGGGTGATTTGCCCATGGCGAAGATAAGGCCGAGCCGGCGGTAAGGAAGCGACCTTAATGAGTCGCATGACCTTATTTTTGTAGCAACAGGCACCTCTTCTGTCTTAACGCTGGCTTGCCTGTGCGTTGATTCCGTAACGGTTCCTTTTATTTCGATCTGGTCTTTTGCTCGAGATCTTTTTGTAGAGATCGCTGCTAGGGATATTTGAGATTATGCAAAGTCCAGGCGCTCTCGAGCTGCGATGCCTTGAAATGGCTTGTTGCTATGACCGTTTTGTTGTGAGCTCGATCGATTTGAGATTAAGCATATGTAGGGCTCTTTCAGCCAATCGGATGGCAAATCAGCCTTTTAACTCTGAACACTCCAGAAGCTGCATAGATCATCGATAAGTGAGTCAGGGGCAAGTTTGCGGGCAATCTTGAGCATCATCAGCTCGCTCTGGCCAGGTTCAGCAGCTACTTGCTGATTTGTTCCGTATTTAGGTGTGGTCATTTCACTCTGCGTTGATTGGGCGCATTGGTTGCCGTTGCAATCCCTCAAAAAACTCCCGGGCTAGAAGGTTGAATGCTTAGGCTCACAACAATTGAACTAACCAAGGGCCTTGGCGACGACGCAAACCCTTCCCCAGGTTGACCAATCTCATAAAACAGCTCTTGAACCGATTTCAACTCCGGAGCGTCTTTTATTTGGACCTGGCCCCTCTAATGCTGATCCAAAGGTGCTTCAGGCGCTTGCGCGTTCTCCGATTGGCCACCTTGATCCTCTCTATATCGAATTAATGGCTGAGGTGCAGGAGCTTCTCCGCTACACCTGGCAGACCGATAACCGTCTCACCTTGCCGATGAGTGGCACTGGAAGTGCCGCCATGGAGGCGACCTTGGCAAATACCATTGAACCTGGTGACACGGTTTTGGTTGGGGTTAAAGGTTATTTCGGTAATCGCCTTGCCGAAATGGCTGGTCGTTATCGAGCCAATGTTCAGTTGATCGAGAAACCATGGGGGGAAGCATTTTCCCTGCCAGAAATTGAGGCGGCTCTAATTGAGCATCGACCAGCAATTCTGGCTCTCGTGCACGCTGAAACCTCTACAGGTGTTTGTCAGCCAATGGATGGCATTGGTGATCTTTGCCGTAAACACAATTGCCTTCTGGTTCTTGATACGGTCACTTCCCTTGGTGCGGTGCCGGTCCTTCTTGATACATGGAAGGTTGATTTGTCTTATAGCTGCAGCCAGAAGGGACTCAGCTGCCCCCCTGGCCTTAGCCCTTTCACCATGGGCCCACGTGCAGAGGAGAAGCTGGCGGCACGTAATAGCAAGGTGCCCAATTGGTACCTAGACGTGTCGCTGCTTAATCAGTATTGGGGAAGTGACAGGGTTTATCACCACACTGCTCCTGTGAATATGAACTTTGGGATGCGGGAAGCACTGCGACTACTTGCAGAAGAGGGCCTTGAAAAGGCTTGGGATCGCCATCGTTCTAATGCAGAAATGTTCTGGGCTGGACTTGAGCGCCTTGGCTTGGTACTGCATGTGCCTGAGCACTTGCGCTTACCCACACTCACAACGGTTCGCATTCCTGAAGGATTAGATGGCAATGCCTTCCGCCTTTATTTGTTAAATGATCACGGCATCGAGATCGGCGGCGGTCTGGGCAGCTTGGCTGGCAAGATCTGGAGAATTGGTTTGATGGGATACAACTCCACGCCAGAAAACGTTGAGCGGTTGCTCAATCTTTTTGAGGCGGAGTTGCCGCGTTTTCGTGAGAACGTTTCCTTCGCTGCTTGAACCACGCTTCTAGTTGCTGCCGCGCTTCGTCTTCCATTACTCCACCTTGGATAAGCATTTGATGATGCGCACTGGGGTGATTAGCCAGATTTATGGTGCTTCCAAGCCCCCCTCGCTTTGGGTCGCGGGCCGCAAAGATCACCTGCCCCATTCGTGCTTGTGTTAGTGCTGCCGCGCACATCGGGCAGGGCTCCAGTGTGACAATCAAGGTGCAGTCATTAAATCGCCAATCGCCTCTTAGCCAGGCAGCCTGCCTAAGCGCGATCAGTTCTGCATGGCCTAATGGATCGCGCACTCGTTGCCTTTGATTATTGCCATGGCCAATACAACGGCCATTTGCATCGATTACTACAGCGCTTACTGGCACTTCTCCAAGACTGCCTACAAGTTCGGCTCGTATCAGTAGCCGCGTCATCCAACGACGGCTTTCAATATCGGTCAGTTCAAGAGGTTTTGCTAACGGCACCGCGAGGTTGCAGGCAGTAATCGAACAATGCCATTAGGAGGGAGAATAGAACCTGCATTGCGAGCTCTCTTGGCTGGCACTCCCCAGATAAGGCCGGCTGAGTCATTGGCGCCCTTTGCTAAGCCTGATTGTTTCGATCCGCAGTTTCAGGCTTTTCTTGAGCAGGTCAGTGCTCGACTTTGCACGTGGTTTGCAACAGCAAGTAATCGAGGCCCCCTGCCAGCGCTGAGTGCGTTGCCTGATGTGGCACCAACTACGCATGGTCTTTCTGTTGATGCTCTGCTGGAGGATTTGCAGTTAGTGATGGAAGGGGCTTATCAGCCTTCTCATCCCGGGGCTTTGGCTCACCTTGATCCACCACCACTTACAGCATCCATCGCTGCTGAACTGATTTGTGCAGGTCTCAATAACAATCTTTTAGCAGAAGAACTCTCACCTAGTCTTTCGCTTCTCGAGCGACAGATGTGTCGCTGGTTTGCTGATCGCCTTGGCCTGCCAGTTACCGCTGGTGGTGTCGCAGCCAGTGGTGGCAGTCTCAGCAACCTTATGGCGATGGTGGTGGCTCGCCAGCAGGCAGATCTTCAGCATGACCCCAGGGCAGTGGTCCTAGTCAGTGTTGATGCCCATGTGTCATTGGCTAAGGCTGTTCGGGTGATGGGCCTAGCCGCCGATGCTCTACAGATGGTGCCTGTTGATCATGATGGACGCATTGAGCTTGATGCACTGGAGCATCGGCTGAAGGCTCTAAAAGCAGAAGGACGGCCATGCTTTGCAGTTGTTGCTACTGCTGGCACGACCGTTTGTGGTGCTGTTGACCCTTTAGGGCCAATTGCAGACCTTTGTGCTCGCGAGAGGGTCTGGCTTCATGTTGATGCCGCCATAGGTGGGGTTTTTGCTCTAGCAGCAACCACCGCTTCAGTGGTTGAAGGAATAGATCAGGCCGATTCGATCACAGTGAATCCCCAGAAGGTGCTTGGGATTACCAAGACATCATCTTTGCTGTTGGTTGCCAATCAAGGTCATCTTGCAGCTGCCTTCTCAACTGGTTTGCCTTATATGGAGCCTGCCTGGGGAGATGCTCACGGAAGTGAAATGGGCCTTCAAGGAACTCGGCCTGCAGAGGTGCTCAAACTTTGGTTCGGCTTGCGGCAGCTCGGGGAGCTAGGGATTAAGGGTTTATTGGAGGGTGCTCTGCAACGTCGTTCTTATTTTCAGCATCAACTCGATGCATCCCAATTCTTGATTCTGAGCGGACCAATGCACCTGATTGCCTGCACCCCCAGGAATGCAGATGCAAGTCAAACGGCAGCATGGTCTGTAGCGACTCGTCAGCGCCTGCTAGAACAACAGCTAATGGTGTCTAGACCACTACATCAGGGTCGTTATTTCCTAAAGGTGGTACTGGGTAATCCCCATACGCAATCCACGCATCTCGATCAACTGGCAACACTCTTGAATCAATCTTTACTGGATTTGAGTTAATGGCTTCATCACCATCGCGAGGTCGTTGGGTCGCGATTGTTACTGCTGCTTTGTCGGTACTGATCGGTTTGTTCTACCTGGTCTTGATTACGGTTTTGGATGCTCGCGGCCCGATGCGTCCACCTCCCCTCGAGGCCCTGGGCGAGGCGGGAGTTGTTGCCGCTTTTCCTGCTGAAGAGGTTCCACCACCCTTCGCAGGGCTGTAGCAAGAAAACGCTCCAGCGACGAATCTCGTCGGTTGAGGTCGTAGTGACGCTGCACTACTTCCTGCATACCGCCATCTCCCCAATCTTGATCCTGCTGAAAGTAGGTAATGAAGCTTGCTCCTGCTACGCGTGTGAGCCAGGCAGCAGCAACTCCTTGCACTGCACGGCCAACAAGCAGGGTCGGTAGGTTGACGCTCAGCGCTGTACCGATGAGTGCTACCCCACCTTTGACGATGCCGAGTCCCGCCAGGGTACGTCCCACCGATACGGCTAGTTCTTGGGCGCGATCGCGCGTGAGTTGAACTCCGTAGACCTTGGCTACTTCCATTACCATCTGGGCATTGACAGCAGCGGTACCTAACAGATCAACTCCTGGTAGGGGGGTTGCTGCTACTACTCCACCGCTAATCCAGCTGTAACGGTCTACGCACTGTCGTGCTTCTTGTTGCCGTTGTCGATCTAGTAGTTGGCGTCCGCTATCACCTAGATGACGACATTGCAGAAGAATGTTGTCTGCCAGAAGTTCTTCTCCATCAGCGTGGAGTACGCAGGCAAGACGTCGCAGGAGTTTGTCTACTTCTGCTGGTGGTTGCCAAGGTCGTTTGCCAGGTTGCGGTACAGATTGGGGGGCAGCGCTGCTGGCAATTACATCTGCATGCTCAAGCAATCCCTTGCATCGTCCACGTAATTGAGCCATTAGCTGTCTCTCTTCTTCTTCTCCGCGCAGGTCACACTTGTTGAGAACCAGGAGTAATCGTTTGCCGAGATTGGCGAGGCTACTGATGATCTCCAGTTCTATGGCGCGTAGATCGGAGTCCACTACAACAATCATTAGGTCTGCTCTACTAGCGCGCTGCCTTGCCTCTTTCTCTCGGTTAAGGCCGTCTCTACCTGCTTCAAGAATTCCTGGAGTGTCGACTAGCTGAAGGCTTCGGTTGAGTCCTTTCAGGCGCAGTCGATAGATTTGACTGCTGGTTGTGGAGCCCATGGGCGCACCGACATCGCCCACCATTTCATTTAGCAGTGCTCTGATTAAGGAGGTCTTACCGCTTGAACCTGTACCAAACACCACCACAACTAGGTCACCACGAGCTAGTTCTTGCTCTACTCGTTCCCGCTCTTGTTTAAGTCCTTCTCGAACGACATCGTTTTGGAGACGTTCGAGTAGGCGATCAATACTTTCAAGGCTCTGCTTGGCAGCTTGATGACGGCTGCTGGGAGGAGAGAGAGGGGTGCGATTGTTTTCTGTGGCTCCTAAATTCTGACGTTTAAAAGCCTTCCACCATGGCCATCCCACTTGATAAACAAGCATGATCACAAGGCTTGCGGCCAGCAATAGCACTGGACCCATTAACCATTGAGGCAGCAGGTAGCTCAGATCCCAGAGAAGGTTCCTGACTACTTGCAGAAGCGCTCCGATTACGAGAAGTACCGCAAGTGCACAAGCGATCCATAAGGGCAGCCGCTGACGGGAGATCATTTAATCGACATGCTTCCTCTGCCTGCAGATTGGATGATGTCTACCAAGAGGGATTCCGTCAGGGCGCTAGGGCTCTTTGAAGGACTGCAGTCATCATTGTCTAGCAAGAGGTCAAAAACGAGGTCCTCAAAATGCTCATGGTTGATGACCTTGAGATTCTTGCCATCATCAACAAGCACTAGCTTTCGATCAGGGTGATCGAATTGATGGCTGAACATTCGAGATATGGCCATTCGCTTAGGTGTGTTTATGACCATGACGTCGGGTTAGTGCATCAATCCCAAAGCAGATCACGGCCAAATTGATTGCCACATCAGCTGTGTTGAAAATCGGAAAGTCCACTGGTACCAGTTGGAGGAAGTCGCTCACATGTCCTAGTCGCCAGCGGTCTATGCCATTGCCGATGGTGCCGCCAAGTAGAAAGGCCAATGCAAGACCTTGCCATTTCGGCATAGGGCCTTTGCGCCATAGCCACACGATCAAGCCGATTGCTACAGCGAGGCTGAGTAGTCCTAGTAAGGGTGTTGCGCCTTCGAAAAGGCTGAAGGCAGCGCCTGTGTTGCTTACCAGGCGGAATTGCAATAAGCCAGGAACAAAAGGGATGGTTAATCCTGAGCTGAGTTTCTGACGAGCCCAGTTCTTGCTGATTTGATCGATCAGCATGAGCAGGATGCTGATCAGCAGTATTGAACGGGGTTTTATTTGACGTTGATTCATTCGACGAACAGCAGATGCCGCAATGGCAGGGCAAGTACGCCAACGCCTGCACAGAGGACTAGCTGAGCGGGTAGTGGGCCTAGGGTATAGCTAAACAGGAGTTCAGGGAGGGGATCTGGCCACTGGTATAGGGCAGATCCGATAACCAGATTGAGTAGGCCGCAGAGTTGAAGCATGATTAGCCCTGCGATCGCTGACATGGTCAGGTGCGGCAGATCATTCATATCGTTCTGTTGGGATAGGCGTCCGCTGAGCCATGCGGCCGGCACGAAACCTGCTAAGTAGCCAAAGCCTGGTGTCATCACATAACTCAGTCCTCCACCTCCATGAAATACCGGCAGGTCAACCAGGCCAATGGTGAGATAGGCCACTGCTGCGATTACTCCGGCACGTGGGCCACATACGAGCGCACAGAGCAAAAGAGCTGGTACCTGCCAAGTGCTTGGCAGGCTTAACACCTTTGGGTGCAAGTCCATATCTAGGAGTAGTAGAGCAGCAGGTATTAACCCTCCAACAAGGATCATCATTAGGCCGGCAAGGGCGCCGCTCCAGTTAGCTAGGGCCCGCACAAATAAAAGTCAGCTTGCTCCATCCTGCAGTAGGAGAGTTGTACTGCCCAGTTTTTATGGAACCAGCCATTGGTGAACAGGTACGCCTGAATGTGCCTTTGCCTTATCTCAAGACCGCTGATCCAATGCCAATGCTGCGACCATCGGATTTGATTTCGCCTGATGAATTTGGTGAGGTCGTTGAGTTGCGTGCCAAGGGCATTGCGGCTGTGCGGTTTCGTCAGGGCACTTTCCTGATCCCACTGGAGCGCCTGGTTGGTTTATCAGATGGTGATAGCGCCTCAGGCGATTAAATATGGCTTAACTGCTTGCTGTTGCCAGTCTTTGGCAAGGTTCTGAAGACTGGCTTCTGGTCCACAGAGGCTGAGCATGGGCGTCTGGAGATGTCGTTGAGCTGCCTTCTGTAGAGAGATGCCATCAAGGTTCTTGATCTCTTCCAAGCTGTGCTGGTCATAGTTAGCGGGCAGACCTAGTACACGTAATTGGGCTCGGCGTTCTGCTCTTTGACCTGTGGTTTGGGCTCCATGAGCAAGCTGACCATGAAATTTCGCGCGCGCTAGCGCCATATCTTCTTCTGATAAAGGTTGTTGGCTTAGTTCCCACCAGCACTCGAGCAGCAGCTGAAGGGTGAGTTGAGCCTTCTCTTCGCTTGTTGATGCATGCAATACAAATGGTGCGGCACCTTCTCTGACAGGGTGATGAATGCCTACGTCATAGGCCACTCCATGTTCTTCTCTTAGTCGTCTAAATAGCAGGCTCGACATACCTAATCCCAGGTGACAATTCAGTAGGCGCAGTGCAAGATCATCTTCATGGCCATGTGAAAGGCTTGGCTGACCGAGCATCATTACTACCTGAGCGGTTGGTTCGTTTTGAAGACTGAGGTTGGTTTTGCTTAGGGCGTTCTGCGAGGAGGTCGTGCCTGAGTCAGATTTCATCGCTGGTGGTGTTGGTTTATCGGACCAGCGTTGAAAAGATTCCATGCTTCCCAGACTCTGCTCAAGGTCTGCTGGAAGGTTCCCCGCGAGGGCAAGCACTGGTGAATTTGCGCTCAGGCGATCAACCAGAGAAAACAGTTGCTCACGTCCTAGCTGCTTGAGGTCTTCGCTAAAGCCGAGGGGGTCGTGTCCGTATGGCCCATTGCCGTAGGCCATGTTTCGCCAGCCGTCAAAAGCAAGGTGAAAGGGGTCTTCTCTTTGCCTTTGCAAGGCCTGAAGGCTGAGCTCCCGTTCGAGCTTTACTTGATTTGGATCAAGATGCGGATCAATGAGCATCCAGCCAAGTAAAGACAACAGTCGCTCGGCATCACGATCGGCACATTTGAGGCTGATCAGCATTCCATCTTCGTGGGTGTCGCAGCGAAGCCCAGCTCCGCAGCCTTCAACAAGATCAGCCAGCGCAAGATGGTCATAAGGGCCACATCCACGGGTTAATAGTGATCCGAGCAGTTGATGCACGCCCCGTTGTCCTTGGGGATCAGCACTACTGCCTCCTTTAATCCAGAGCTTGGCAGCGATTACTCCTGGTGCTGTAACTGGATCAAGAACCAGATCAAGAGGATTCATTAGCTTGCCTCCATTGGTCTTGCGATCAAGGTGAAGCTGTGTTCGGGTTGCAGCAGTGGAAGCATCTCCTTGTGGAGTCGCGCCGGTGTCCATGCAGGCAGATGTTCAAGTGGTGCAAATAAGGGCTGAGGACGATTCCATAGAGCCTGGCTGCCGGCAAGGCCGGCCACTTGACTAACAGCTTCAAGGCTGAAACAAAGCCCATTGCTTATTAGCTGCCGTGCACGTTCGAGTTCTTGGTTTTTTGGAGTTGAGTCGAGGCTGGCTCGAAGCAATTTATGGATTTCTTTTTCTACTCGTTTTAACTGCTTCTCATGGCAGCAGGCTTCTAGCAATACAAGGCTGCCCTGTTCTAAGACGGTTATATCCATATCGATTGACTCCACGATTTGCAATTCCTCTCTGAGGTGATGCACTAGCCGACTGCGGCGACCCTCTGCAAGCAAAGTGGTGGCGAGATCTGCTCCCATCACCATCTCTTGGTTTTTGGCAGGGGGCATTGGCCAGGTCATTAATAGGCGAGTGGACTCAAGCCTTGGAATTTGAATTTCTAGTCGTCCTTTTCGGAAGTTGAGATTTGGTTGATAGGCAAGCTCTACTTCATCTGTTGCTTTGTAATCGAGCTGGGCTAGTTGGCTGTTGCTCAAGATCTCTTCCAGTTCTTTAGGAATGGCACCTGCAATCGCTAGGCAGCAGTTTGGGCCGCGATAACGACGGCTATGAAATCCCCGCATTTGTTCTGGGGTGCTTTCTTTTAGGCTTGCTTCAAAACCAAGGATGGGCCGGCCGTAGGGATGCTCTTCGCAGCAGGCCTTGAGTAGCTGCTTTAGGACCTGATCATCTGGTTGATCTTGGAATTGGGCAATTTCTTCTAAAACCACCTCTCGCTCTGTGGCATAAGCCTCTTGGCGTAATGCTGGTGTCAGAACAAGGTTGAGCAGCAGATCTAGGGCTGCAGTGGCTGCTGTTGGTGGTACCAGAACGTGAAAGTGCACGTCATCGAAACCTGTGGCGGCATTGCTGCTGCCTCCGAGTGCTTCTATTTCTCGATCGAACTCACCAGCCTTTAGGTGATTGCTGCCCTTGAACACCATGTGTTCAAGAAAATGAGCTATTCCCTCTTCTCCTTTGTTTTCACTGGAACTACCTGCCTTGCACCAGAGGTCTAAACATGTAAGTGGTGCGTCCGGCATGGATGCCATCACGCATCTAGTCCCGTTTTTCAGGGTCCAATGTTGAAGATTGGGCTCAGGGGTGGAGTGTGCCAGAGGTGTTTGGCAAAGGCCCATATCGGCTTGTATTTGCTAAGAACGTAGTTCAGTACCGAACGTTTTGATGCGATCAACACTACCAACCGACTTTAGCCGTGTTCGTCAGTGTCAACTCAAATGCACTTTTATCTAATTAGAATTTATCTTCAGCTATCGATAAGTTAGATGTCTGAGTATCGTTTTTGAATTAATAATTGCAGCGCATATGTTTTGGCTGCAGTCTCAATATTCAATTAACAAGGCAAAGTAGGCGGAAGCTTTGCTTTATTCACGAACCATTTACTTGCTTGAATTGATCTTTCTTGTGCCCCTAGAGCTCATGCTCACTTGTTAATCAATATGAGTCCAGGTATTTATCTTGTAATGAATTTTTTGAAGTGATTAAAGCTCAGTCTCTATTTTAAGGTAGTGAGCTGTCTCTTGAGGTATTGACAGCCTTTTGCTTGGCAGATTCACGCGTTATTTCTTTAATTGCTCGTCTGGCTTTTCTTGGGTCCAGGCAAAGATTCCTTGAAAGCCCCCAAAGGCTGAGCTGATGCCAAACATCGCAATGAATAACACTCCGAAAAGTACAATGGCCCCAACCGTGATTGGGCCCAAGTCAAGAGCCATTGCAAAAACAGTACTCAGCATGGTTCGCAAAAAGGTAAGCGTATTATGGGCATAAATGGCTAAATCACAATCCCGCAGTTGAAATTATTCGTGAAGCCCATATAGTTATGGTATTGATAGTCTAATTATTTTATTTATCTTGAAGTGGCTTCTAAAGGAAACTTGATCAGGCAATCAGCAGTGTTTAGTGGTTAGTTTGCATATGAAGCGAGTTTTGCGTACTCATATATATTCGCCAATTTTCTCGAATTGGCTCACCAACATACCGGCCGTTTTTGTTAATAGAACTGGGCTGTGTTGAATGCTCAAATGTCCTGACTATTTAACTGCTTCCTGTTAGCGCACTGCAAAAACCTGCAAATATCCATTTTGTTGCAGTGGCGGGGTTGACAAGGTGCGACAGTCTCATTCATAGCCTTGTTGCCATTTTGCCGCTTTCTTCTTCCACCAGCGGCCCGGCAATCCACCCTCTTGTGGAGGCATTGGCCGAGCGGATCAGGAATTGCAGAGTTCAGTTGCCTGAGCTCACCCCGCTTGTGGTGGACCCAGAACTTGTGGCGATAAGCGGCTTCCTTGATGGAGAGGAGTTGTTCATTAGTAATGAGTTACATCGCTGTCGGGGGCTGCGTAAGTTGCATCTGGAGATCGCCAGCTTGGGTGCTGGTTTACAGATCCTCCATAGCGTCTTCTTCCCGGATCCCCGTTTTGATCTGCCAATTTTTGGAGCGGATGTCGTCGCTGGACCTGCCGGTATTTCGGCGGCCATTGTTGACCTCTCGCCAGTCGGTCAACAGTTGCCATTGGCAATTTTGCGAGGTCTTGAGGCCCTTCCTATTCCGGCCTTTGAGCAGGTGAGGGAATTGCCTGCATGGGGATCGATCTTTTCGCCGTTTGTGCAGTTCATCCGTCCTGCTAGTAGTCAGGAGGAAGGCTGGTTTGTGGATTTGGTAGATGGCTATCTCAGCGCTCTTGCTTGCGCTGTAGTTGAAGCAACGCCTGATACTTGTTTGGCGGCATCTACGATCCAGAGGCATAAGGGTCAGCTTTCCTATTGCCTTCAACAGAAACGCAACGACAAGACACGAGGTGTGCTGGAGAAGGCCTTCAATCCTCAGTGGGCGGATCGCTACATCGAGGAGATGTTGTTCGACGATCCCTCTCCTCTTTAAACAGTAAAACCTGGCTCTGGTTGCTAGCGGCTGGTCTTTGCTTAGCTCTAATCACTTGGGTTTGGAGTCTCACTCGTCGCCCTGCGGCACCTCTGGTCAGCCCTGCGCTAACTCCAGCAGCAAGACCTATTGAGGCTGTTGCAGCTTTGGGGCAGCTTGAGCCCGCAGGTGATGTGCGTCGCCTTGCTGCCCCTATGGGCGGCTTTGGTGGCACCCCTAGGGTCGCGGTGCTAATGGTTCGTGAAGGTGATCAGGTGAAGCGTGGCCAGGTATTGGCAGAGTTTGATTCCCGACCCAAGATCCTTGCTGATCTCCGAGCTGTCCAGGCCCGTCTGGAGACTCTCGATGTTCAGCTGCGCATGCAAAAGCGTGAGGTGACTCGCTACCAGAAGGCTGCTGTGGTCGGAGCTGCATCACTAGTGGATTTAGAGGAAAGACAAGAAGAACTGGTCAAGCTTGAGGGCAATCGGCGCGAGGCTTTAGCGGAACGTCGCGGTCTGGAGGCTGATCTTGCTGATAGCGAATTGAAGTCTCCCATCGATGGAGTGGTGCTAAGGGTGCACACTCGAGTAGGCGAGCGTCCAGATAGTGACGGAGTGCTGGAAGTAGGTGCAAATCAGACGATGGAAGCTCTGATCGAGGTCTATGAGTCGGATGTAAATCGAGTAAATATTGGTCAGATCGTTAGCTTGACCAGTGAAAATGGCGGCTTTAAAGGATCTTTGAGAGGTCGCGTGGAGCGCATCAGTCCCCAGGTGCGTCAGCGCAAGGTGCTCTCAACTGATCCCACTGGTGATGCAGATGCTCGCGTGGTTGAAGTTCGAGTCAGTCTTGATCCCAGCTCGGCGGATCAGGTCAAGCGCCTTACGGGCATGAAGGTGATAGCCCGCTTCCAGCCATCGTGACGTCTGGTTTTTGGCAAGGGCGAAGGATCCCTTTGGCTTGGTTGTTGCTTAGTCGTCAACCTTTGCGGTTGATGGTTGCTTTGGCGGGCATTTGCTTCGCGGGAATCTTGATGTTTATGCAGTTGGGTTTCCGAGACGGATTGTTCGATGCCAGTGTCACGGTGCATCGCTTGTTTGATGCTGACTTGGTGTTGATGAGCCCTCGTTCAATGAGCTCGATCAGCATGAGTGGATTCCCTCGGCGTCGATTAGTGCAGGCCATGGCACATCCGGATGTGCAGGGCACTACACCAGTGAATTGGAATTTTCTGCTGTGGAGAAATCCGGAAACCCTTAAGACACGCTCAATTCTGGCCTTGGGTTTTGAGCCGATCGATCCGTTATTTACCGATCCTGAGTTAGCAGCCAAGGCCAAATCGTTGACCAGTCGTGGAAGAGTTTTGTTTGACAAGCGTTCTCGAACTGAGTTTGGACCTATCGCCGAGTGGTTCGAGGAAGGTCGCATTGTGGAGACTGAGCTCGCCGGTAAACGGGTACGCGTGACTGGGTTGGTGAGCTTGGGGCCATCGTTTGGTGCTGATGGCAATTTGCTTACTAGTAGAGAGACATTCCTTGAGCTATTGCCCAGTACTCCGCCTGGAAGTATTGAGATTGGTTTAGTGAGATTGCGTCCAGGGGCCGATCCTGAGGCTGTTACTCGATCCCTAAAAGAGAGCTTGCCCAGCGATGTACAGGTTTTCACTCGCCAGGATTTCATTGATTTCGAGAAGAATTACTGGCGCAGCAGTACTTCCATTGGCTTCATTTTCAGTCTTGGTGCGGCTATGGGTTTTGTGGTGGGGTGCGTGATTGTTTATCAGATTCTCTACAGCGATGTCAGCGATCATTTGCCTGAGTACGCCACATTGTTGGCGATGGGCTATCGCTTGAACACTCTCATGGGTGTAGTCGCCCGAGAGGGGGTCTTCTTGGCAGTAATGGGCTATGTGCCGGCCTATGCCGCTGGTCAAGGCCTTTATGCCTTGGTTCGTAGTTCCACAAAGTTGCCTGTGGCAATGGATTTACCTAGGGCCACGCTTGTTTTCAGCTTGATTCTGGTGATGTGCATGGGCTCTGCCTTGATGGCCATGCGTCGATTAGTGGATGCCGATCCGGCGGAGATTTTTTGATGGGTTCATCCTCTTTTTACTTTTTTCGCTCAGGAGGACATAACCATGAATGAGCGTCTCACTGTTCAAGTTGAGGGTCTTAGTCATTGGTTTGGCACAGGTGCGATGCGTCGTCAGGTACTGCAGTCAATTTCAATGCAAATAGCTCCTGGTGAGGTGGTATTGCTTACCGGCCCTTCAGGTTGCGGTAAGACCACACTGCTCACCTTGATCGGAGCGCTGCGCAAGGTTCAGCAGGGAGATGTTTGTGTGTTTGGCCATCAGCTGCATGGATCACATCGTGGCCAACGCCAAAAGTTGCGACGTCATATCGGCATGATTTTTCAGGGGCACAACCTATTGCGGTGTCTTACTGCTGAGCAGAACGTGCAGATGGGGGCTGATTTGTTGCCAGAACTCTCTTATCGGGCGCGTCGTGATCAGGCTCGTTATTGGTTGCGGGCTGTGGGGTTGGACGATCACCTCAGCAAGCTGCCTCATGATCTTTCTGGTGGCCAGAAGCAGCGGGTTGCTATTGCACGTGCGTTAGCGGCTCGACCTCAACTGTTGCTAGCTGATGAACCAACAGCAGCTCTTGATAGCGTCACAGGTAGGGAAGTGGTGGATCTATTGCAAAGACTGGCCCGTGAACAAGCCTGTGCAGTGTTAATGGTCACTCATGATCCGCGAATAGTCGATGTCGCGGATCGCTTGGTGCAGATGGAAGATGGCCGCTTGATCCCCACACTTGGCTAGGTTGGGTTCAGATCTTTAGTTCGGACATCCAAAAAACATGTCTAAGCGTAGAAACCTCAAAAAGGAAAAGCAAGAGCGCAACCGCTCCTATGCCCGCAAATTCAAGAAGCGGAAGCTACGCAATGACGGCCGCGGAGAAGGGGCAGGCAATGGTGTTACCGGAACTGCCAATAACGGCGGCGCTGCTGACTAGTCCCAATCAGAGATTGATTAAGTCAACGAAAGGGGGCTTTCCTGAGCCCTCTTTTTCATGTCTATAGGCTGTCGTTTGTCAGCAGTAGTTGTGGTAGCGGATGTTTGTAAGTGTCGTAATACCCACCTATAACCGCCGGCCGATTCTGGAAAAGTGTCTGTTGGCTCTGGAGCAGCAGGTTCTGGCCTCTGCGTTGGATTCTTACGAGGTAGTGCTGGTTGATGACGGCTCAACTGATGGCACCCCTAATTGGTTGAGGGGTGAGGCTTCACGTTTTGCTCATGTACGCCTGGTGGAGCAAGATCATGGAGGTCCAGCCGAGGGGCGTAATCGGGGTGTAG
>Ga0208639_1000743_pt1 | contig 24058 bp, 18 predicted proteins | sample ETNtaG_33_FD_185772 | JGI IMG/M metagenome (GOLD analysis project Ga0208639, IMG submission 185772) | Marine microbial and viral communities from oxygen minimum zone, Eastern Pacific Ocean - ETNP201310SV76 (SPAdes) (version 2) | ecosystem: Environmental > Aquatic > Marine > Oceanic ...
GTTATTCCCATAATTCCGCCACCTCCCCAGAGGGCTGTATTGTCACTAATTGTACAATTTATAACGGTTGGGTGTGACCATGCGAAAGCAATTCCGCCTCCATGCCTTGCACTTGTATTTTCGCTGATGGTCGAGTTTATCAAGGTCCATCCGTCATCGTAACTTTCAGGACCACCACTATAATTTGTCCATATTCCACCACCATGGGTACCGCAACTATTATTTGTTATGGTCATGTTATCGTATACACCATCAGAAGCGGCCAACATCATTCCACCGCCATTTAATTCGAAACACTCATTTCCAGTGATCGTCACACCTGTCATCGTCATGGTCGAGCCGAGAGAGAATATTCCTCCACCACGATAAGCTGCTGTATTGTTTCTAATTATGACGTTATTTAAAACAGGACCCTCTACCCTGTAAAAACTTATTCCACCACCATTCCAGGCATGATTTTCTTCAAGGATCACATTTTCAATGACCGGATATGTGAGCGCCCTCCATCCAGATGTATCACCTATAACATCTGAAGGGACGCCATCATAAGACACTTGAATGCCTCCGCCTCCGGTACATCCATAGCCTTCAGAAGATCCACCGGTCAAGGTTAAATTTGCTACTCGTACATTTTCAACTATTTTTATGATCATCACTGGTGCTTCATTTTCTGCATCCGCTTCAGCATCTAATATTGTATTCTCACTTTCTTCACCGATCAAATGAACATTATCTGGAAGAACAATTGGAAATTTCTCGCCACTTGTTGTTGGTGAGTAAACACCCGCATTAAGATATATAGTGGTGGGTATTTCAGCATCTTTTACAAGTGTTAAAGCATGCCCAATGGTTTTTAGAGGAGTTTCCTCTGTGCCATCGTTACTATCGTCTCCAAATATCCCGGATACATAAAATGAATTTGATTCTATACAAACACCGGATATATCATTCTGGATGTAACCTGCGGCATCTTCTTTGGACCGAAGTACAAACTCATTCACGGTATTTGTTTCACAATCAATATCTTCAAAGACACTGCCGCTCACATCAATATCGCCTTCATAGCCATGAGAATAAACATTCTCACCATTGCCGCTGCTGTTCCCCTCAAAATAATTATTCTGAATAAATAGAGTATCTGAGACTAGATTGCCACCTAAGCCAAACCCACCGTCAAATGGAGCGCCACCAGCCAGAATTTCTGTACCATCAGAAGCATCAACAATTAGCCATGACACTTCGCTCTGCCAGGAGCCACCGTCACAGGTTACTTCGTAGTAACCATCATCAAGGTTTATGGTCTCTTCACCATAATCACCACTTTGAAGGGTAAAGGTATGTTCGCCAATTGTGAGCACGTTTCCGTTCCAACCATCGCCATAGGCATCATACATATATATGTCCAAATTGCTTCTGACTCTAGAAACAAGATCATCATCGTCTCTCACTGCCGGAACAAAAGTAGGGTAACCTGGTATGGCCATCATCTCTTCAAGTTCTCTCAAAGATGGTACCCGTTCTTCAGATGAGGGCAGACCACTTAAGGGTTCATTTCCCTGTATCTTTTGGAGGTCCATCTTATTAATGTAAACATCCATAGCAACAAGATACTCGTTCGCATAAGTTCGGCTTGAATTATTATCCAGACTGGAGCCGCTCCTGTCTTCGTCAAATTCCACATCATCTGTATCGAAGTGACCAATGGCACCACCATTTGCAACAGATGCTCCAACATTCCCACCCGTATTTTCACCACCGCCATTATTTAAAAAGCGATTGTACATTATGGTTGGATAGGCTTCATAGATAAGGATAGCACCACCTGATCGTACCGGAAAAGTACCACAGTCCACTTCAATCATAGATGTCCCTAATCCATCCTGTAGTGTAAAGCCTAATATGGTGGGTTCGATATTCCCATAGCTTATCTGAAGGCAACTTCCCTTCTTAGGGTTCATCGGTTCATTACCTATGATTTTTGTGTTATGGATATTCTCGTTATTCATCCAATCCGTGAGATCATCATTGATCGCATGACTGGCCAGAACGATCTCCTTTTCAAGGATGAGGTTCTCTACATAGTTTCCCTGAGAGACAAGAACCGTATCACCATCATTGGATGCATCTATCCCTGCTTGGATAGTGGCATAGTCAGCAGGAACATTTATAGTGGCAGCGGAAAGCGTGGAAAGAAATTGAAAAGAAATTATTATCGATGAGATGAATAATGAATTATTCAATGATTTATTTAGCTCCTTTTTTCAGTATTTGATCTAGGCTTATACCGAAGAAAATACTGAATCAAATAAATGATATTTATTCTTATTAAGAGTGAGGAGTGGGGACGTTGGTTCAGTTAACGTATAAGATTGATATTTAATATCTCTCTTAATAATCACATACCCGAATATATATATATGGGAAATATATAGCCAACTATTATCATTTTAATGAGTTCATAAATAATCTTTCGAGCGATTTTCCCTTATTTTTAAAGAGGTCCGATCACATTTTATAACTCTTCTTAAAAAGGTAATGTGAAATTAAATATTTTTCTTGGTATTATTTTAAAAACACAATTTTCTTGGTGACCTTATACTCATCTGCATGAATAGTATAGAGGTATAATCCTGCCGAAATAGGCCTTCCCTGCGCGTCAGTGCCATTCCACTGGGTGGTTTTGTTTCCTGCCGTCTGGGGGCCATCTATAAGCGTTGTAACCCTCCTTCCCATCATGTCATGGATTGAGAGAGTGACGTACGCATCATCAGGGAGATCATATCGTAAGGTTGCGATAGGATTGAATGGATTTGGATAGGCAGGATAAACGATTAGCCTATTGGGTAATAATTCCTCCTCAGTATGAAGTAACGAGGTTGCGTCAAAGGTTATGTGATAATTATCTAACGCACCCGGTCCCTCAGTTAAAGAACAGCAACTGGTATTGCCATCAAATGCAAGAACCTCCCAGTATAGATCCGTAACGCCAGAATTGGAAAATAGAGGAACGAAATCATTAGCAATTTCATGATAGTAAAATGAACATTCTGTATTAGTGATGGTATCTACAAAAAAGATGGTAGTCGGGCGTCCGGGGCGGAAGCCTAGGAAAATATAAGAGAGCGTGTCATCATCCGGATCGAGAGATTGTTCCCATTCAAATGTGAGTTCAAGGTCTTGATTTGATTGATTTATAACTATTGTGTCTCCATCCTCCGGGTTAACTATATCAACATCAAATGGTGTATCATTTACTGGTAATACAGTGACTTGAAAAGATGTTGTATCAGATAATTCAAATTCATTTGTTACTATTAGGGTAATGTTTCCAATGCCATTCCAGTTTTCCTGTAGATCAATTCCAATGGAACTTCCATCCATATAGACGGACATAGCGGAAGTGTCACTCTCAACCACAAATGTGAACTCTGTTCCACCAGCAGCGCTTACTTCTACGAAACAAGGTTCATCTTCATTTATTTCTTGGTCATCAATTGGTTCTATCTCAGGATTTAAATTTGTGGCAAAATGAGATTCATAGGCACCCATGTCTGGAGCGTTTCCACCGTAATATGCAGGATTTACATTTATGATCGTGTCTCCCATCCACATATCTCCAGGTAGCATGATTGAGTCTAGATCGATAACAACAAGAGGACTCCCCGAATCAATGCAAGAAGAGCCTTCCAATAGAAAGAAACTCGAACTATCAACAAAGTTTGGATTAGTAGTGATATTCCCTTCCCCACCAATACCTCCATCCAGATTGGAAAAATGAGGAAAAACATATCCAGTTACATCTTCGGGTGTATTGTTCCAAAGGATAGAATTGGCAAGTACTGCATAATGACTTCCAAATGGGATGTATATTCCACCTCCAGAGATGCCAGCTGAATTATTGACAAAGGTAGTATGCTTCATTAATGAAGAGACATTATCTTCATGAACATAATATCCTCCACCATATTCATTTGCGGAATTGTCGGAAAAGACCACTCTCTCTAATGATACATGAGCCTCTCCCATCCAAATACCTCCGATTCCTTCCACTACGATCCCACCACCGCTTATTGCGTGATTATTGGTTATCACAAGATCTGACAGTAGTAGTTCACCTGTCATCTCAATTTCTATTCCACCACCCATCCCATTAGTTTGCCCATTGGTTATGGTAAAGCCTGATATTGCGATAGGCGGAGATGCCTCTTCATCTATCTCTATGACTCGTCCATTATGATTTCCATCAATAATTGTAGAATCTGGTCCAGAGCCGATCAAACTTAATCCATCTGTATCTGGCCACTGTAAATTTTCATAATATGTGCCAGGGCTTACGTGTATTCCATACCCCACATCTGCGCTGTTCAATGCTTCTTGGATTGTATTAAAGTCTTCCGGAACACTGATAATGGTTGTTATTGTATCGATCAGAGACGGTACCCAAGTGTTGATCGCCCAAAGAGTGCGATCATATTGACCTATTGAGAACCCCATCTGACACTCAGGACCATAGACATAATTCATAAGATTGTCAACTGGATCATTGCCTGGATCATCTGGGCAGGAATCTACCGTATAATCACATACATTATTTGCATAGGCATGAGTAGGTGTATCACTAACATAGTCACCATGGGTATCAAGGTCACATCCATAGTTGAAAGTATGCAACAGACCCAACGAGTGTCCCACCTCATGGTCAAACACATGGTCTCGCCCTTCTTCTGCTGTTAGATCGGTCAGATAAAGACTTTTCATAGAAACTCGATAAAAATTTGGATCACCATTCTCTATTGTCCAGGGAAATAGTCCTACACCACCTAAGCTTAGATTATAATAGAATCCAATTATACTAAAAATATTCAAGGTTTCCTGTGAATTGTATGCAAGAGTGTATATTGACTCCCAAGAATTCCATAGATCACCACCAATGGCCCATGAATTATTATGAGTATAGTCAACGGAATCAATGATAAAATGGAAAGGTGACGCGTTGGTGTGTCTATGGTTCAAACGATTTACTGCCCTTTGAATTTCTTCTTCAGGTATTTTACCGACTGAAGTCTCACCAAGACCTGTATCAAAATTAATATAGATACTATTATAGATTGTCTCTGATTGCCACTGGATGAAATCTTCTTCTGACCATGAAATGAGAATATTGTTTTCTGAATCTGTAATATAGCCAGAGACACTTCCACTCTGATGAGGAGAATAGATACGTAAATAATGAGGTCCTGCTTTTTCGGTAAATGTCAATTCCAAAGATTGGTTAGGTTCTGTGAAACTGATCCAATCATCCATAAGCCAGTGCTTGGTAAACATATCATACAACAATATTCCTGCAGTTTGGTCACCATTTTCATTGTGCTCGTTGATCAATAAATGAAGGGTGATGTCTGTAAGTGCATACTTACCGTAGATGACATGGAATGAGAGGCCAATATCATATTGCATCTCTCGATCCAATTCATGCGGAACAAAGTGTTTGGCATTTTCTGGAATATTCATGAGTTCACTGTTTCCACAGGTAAATGGAAGTTCCTTTTGTGGGAAATCAGCTAATAAAATACCCATGAAAACATATGAAATGATAAATCTGGGAATAAATATTACGATTCTTGGTATCACGAGATATTTATTCACAATATACATCATCATTTCCAGAGACCATCAAAAACCATCGTATAGGTACCTACTTGAAGATAAATAAACCCAAATAAAAATAGAAAGATCAGAGATCTAGTATGATGCATGATAGGGTGTTCTTTAATTCTCAGCCGCCTCTACGGTATTCTCAACAAGCATGGCTATGGTCATTGGGCCAACCCCTCCAGGCACAGGTGTGATCGCAGATGCTTTTCTACTAACCCCTTCCCATTCAACATCACCCACAAGTCTATATCCTTTCTCAGAATCATCCTCGACTCTGTTTATACCTACATCGATCACAATGACATCTTTCTTGATCATCTCGTTTGTTATAAAACCAGGTACTCCCAATGCCACAATGATGACATCAGCCTTCCTTGTATGAGTTTCAATGTGTGGCGTACCAGAATGGCATAGGGTCGTAGTCCCATTCGCTCCTTCTGTCTTTATACTTGTTAAGATCGAGATTGGTCTACCGACAATATTACTCCTACCTATCACAACCACATGTTTTCCCTCTAGTATGATCTGATAATGTTCCAATATGCGCATGATCCCTTTTGGCGTGCAGGGAATAAATCGTGGTCTACCGATTGAGAGAAGTCCGGCATTCTCAGGATGAAATCCATCAACATCCTTTTGAGGAAGAATTGCATTGATGATCTTATCTGATCCTATGTGTTTAGGCAGTGGAAGTTGTACCAATATTCCATGAAAATTAGAATCCTGGTTCAATTTACTGATCAGATCAAGTAGTATCTTCTCTGTTATATTTGATGGAAGTTTGTATGTTTTTGTATGGAGTTTTAATTTATTGAAGGTCCTGGTCTTTGATCTGACATAGACCTGTGATGCTGGGTCCTCGCCAACAAGCACAACTGCGAGGCCTGGTATAATATCATTGTCTAATAGCGCACCTATTCGATCACTTAGATCATCATATACAGAGGCACTTACCTCCTTACCTGATAGGATCAATGACTCTGACATGGATACTTATCTACTGAACTAAATAGATTCGTCTATGAGTTCAATGAGAGAAGATATCTTTTGCTCAGCTTCAGAACTATCTGATTCTCCTGACTGCCTAGCGGTGAAGAGTTCATCTGTAATGTTCATACCGGCGAGAATTGCAATTCTAGTGGATGACTGTGTAGTTGAAAATCCAGATTGTACCTCTCTCATCTTTTCATCTAGATATTCTGCGATCTTCTTGATGTATGTTTCATCCGCAGGTGCCTTTACAGAGTACTCTTGTCCAAATATGGATATCTGAACCTGATTACTTTCTTCTGACATATTAATTCTGCTCCATTTGATCAATCAGATTGATCAGATTTTTTACCTTTTCCTCGATCTGAGAAAGTTTTTGTGATTCATGTACAGCCTTTTCAGATTGTGCACCTTTCTCACGCTCTCTTTCAAGCGAAGAAACGAGTTCTCTTATCTTTAATTCAAGTTCATTCAGTAATGATATATCTTTCATGATCTTAATTTAGCATTAAAGTCGTTTTCAGCAACACGTATAATTTCATTAATAATGGGATTTACATCTTTATCTTCAAGTGTTTTTGCAGGATCTTGGAATATTATGGAAAATGTGACACTTTTCATGGCCTCACCAAGGGTCTCATCATCTAAGAAAATATTGACCGGATTAGCTTCAGTGATGAGCTTTTTACCGATCTTATGGAAGATCTCTACAATGGAACCAACTTCCTGATCTTGTGGCATTACAAGATTTAGGTCCCTAGTTATCTTGGGATATGGATTGACGGTACTAAATGTCTTTTTCCTTCCAAACATTTGCTTGATTGGTTCTAGGTCCAATTCAAATCCATATGCATTTTCTAGGTCTAGTCCCAGTGATTGAATCCAATCGTTGGAAATTCTGCCTATATGGCCAATATTTTGGCGATTAATGATCATGGAACGCGATATGTCAAATCCTAAATGATCTTTTTCCCTGCCTACGTTCATTCTCATAGAAAACTTATTGACGAATAATTTGTTGAGATACCCCTTGATTGAGTAAAGGTCCTCTAATATGGGGTCAGAATGAACATTGTCACCAAGTAATTCACCGGTGATCATTCCAGCTAAATATTTTTTTTCATCCACTCCATTTGGAGCAGAGACAGATTTAAAGTGTACGTGCCCGAGTTCAAAGATTCGAATATCCATATTTGAATGTTTGATATTCAGATCTGCAGCCTTCATCAATCCAGGGATCAATGACGTTCTAAGGTAACCCATATCTTGATTGAGTGGATTCATCATTGTGACTGGTTCATTTCCGGAGAGGTGTGCCTCAATTTCACTTTGTAGTGAATTAGAATAAATTTGATGAAAACCACAACCAACAAGAGTCTGTCTAATATCCGACAGATATCTTTCTGGATCTGGATCTTCAAATCTATATGCGCCATACAAAGAATGATCTGATGGAATATTATCAAATCCATTAATTCGTGCTACTTCTTCTATGAGGTCTATCTCCCTGGTAATATCGGGTCTATAGGTAGGAATTGTGCAGGACCAAGTATCATCCTTAAAAGAACACTCAATTCCTAGATTATTCAAGATCTTATTAACGGAATCAGTTCCAATTGACACGCCAAGAACAAGGTCGAGTTCTGAACGTCTCATGATCACTTTCTTATTTAAAATTCTTTTTGGATAAATATCCAATGCTTCAGAAGATAATGTTCCACCAGTTATTTCCTCTAATAGTGATATAACACGCCAAAATGCAGTACCGCACCCATTGGGGTCAGCACCTCTTTCATATCTTTTTGATGCGTCTGTGGACATCGATAGGTTCTTTGCACCTTTTCTAATGGTGACCGGATCAAAATATGCACTCTCAACCAATAGATTCTTCGTTGAATCAGATACGGCTGTGCTTGATCCTCCCATGATCCCGGCCAGTGCAATGGGATCATTTCCATCAGTAATGAGGAGATGTTGTTCATCCAGATCATGTTTCTGTTCATCCAGCGTCGTTAAGGATTCTCCCTTTTTTGCTCTACGAACTAGGATCTCTTTTTTCTTTAATTTATCAAAGTCAAAAATATGTGTAGGATGTCCGATCTCCATTAAAACAAAATTGGAGATATCTACAATATTATTTATACTGCGTTGTCCTATGGACCTTAATCTATCGACCAACCAATCTGGACTTGGTCCGACCTTGACATCCTGCACCAAACCACCAATATAGCGCGGACAGTCATCTTGGTCTTCCATTGATATGTTCAAGGATAAATTATTTTTATTATCTATAGGTTCAACCTTGATCGGTGAAAATTCCCTATTGGTAACACAGGATATATCTCTTGCGACCCCCTGATGTGAGAATGCATCTGGCCTGTTTGGGGTTATGTCTAATTCCAGTGAGACGAACTTGCTTCCATAGGCCTTCATAAAATCAGTGCCAAGTTCAAGACCCTCCGGCAGGACCATGATGCCCTCATGCTCATCAGAGATATGTAACTCACGTTCAGAACATATCATCCCAGAGGATTCAACACCTCTGATCTTTGCCTTTTTAATCTTTAGATTACCAGGTAATACCGCTCCTACTGCTGCAAATGGTATGATCTGTCCAGTGTCAACATTCGGAGCACCACAAACGACCTGATGTATATCGCTCCCATCATTAACAGTGCATAGCTTGAGCTTATCTGCATCGGGATGTTTTTCTGCGCTTTCCACCTTCCCTATGACAACTCCAGGTATTTCAAGGGGCATATCTAATGCCTCTGCCTCCAGACCAGTGTTTGACAATAGGTCTGCTAATTCTATTGGAGTCTCATCAACTCTAACGAATTCTTTGAGCCAGTCTATGGATACTCTCAAATGAATTGCTCCAGAACGCGGACATCACCACTATAAAAATGTCTAATATCATCGATCTTGTATTTAAGCATGGCTATTCTTTCGATTCCCATTCCGAATGCATATCCGTGCCATTTATTTGAATCATAGCCAACATTCTCCAATACAGCAGGGTCCACCATTCCACAGCCAAGAATTTCCATCCATTGCTTCCTCTCCTCATCCCAAATATCCACTTCAGCACTTGGCTCAGTAAAAGGAAAATAGGAGGGTCTGAATCTCATTTTCATTTTTGGACCAAACATTTGTTTGACAAAATATTCTAAACACCCTTTTAACTCTGCAAAGGACACCTTCTCATTAATATAGATACCCTCTACCTGATGAAAGAGACAATAGCTCTTATATCCAATCGCCTCATTTCTATAGACCCTTCCAGGGACGATATATCTGATCGGCGGTTCCTCTTCTTCCATCAAATGTATCTGTACATTTGATGTATGTGTTCTTAATACTGTCTCTGGGTTGATGAAGAAGGTGTCCTGCATGTCCCTCGCAGGGTGATGCTCTGGGATGTTCAGTGCTGTAAAATTATGGTAATCATCATCAACCTCAGGACCATAGGCAATGTGAAAGCCTATTGAGCGAAATATATCCTTGACCTCATTAAGTGTTTGCTCTAGGATATGTAAAGAACCAAGCCGATGTTCCCGTCCAGGAAGACTTAGATCTAACCTTTGGTCTTGCGACCTTTGCTTTTCCTTGGTAAGTGAATTGATCTTATTTTCATAGAGGTCTGTAAGTTCAATTTTAAGATCGTTCAGTTTTTGTCCTAGGACCGGTCGCTCCTCTTGAGAGGCATTGCCCATTAAATTGAATAGGGAGGCAACCTGTCCCTTTCTTCCCAGATATTTTGAACGTATTAAATCAATTTCCCCCGAGTCATCTGAGAATGAGTCGAGTTCGGCCAGGAAGGATCTCCTGACCGAATCGATTTGTTCTTGAATTGACATTTCAATTATTTAATTGATAATGTCAATGCGGTAAAGCCCTGTGGATCATTTACTGCCATGTCGGCCAGAATTTTACGATCCAAGTCAATACCATTAGTCTTCAGACCATTGATAAAGGCAGAATACGTAGTACCATTGAGCCGACACGCTGCATTGATCCTAGTGATCCAGAGCCTACGAAATTGTCTTTTTCGTTGACGTCTATCGCGGTAGGCATAAAGCCCCGCCTTTGTCACTGCATCTTTAGCAGATTTGAATGTGCGGCTCCGGGCACCATAATAGCCTTTGGCCTGCTTGACGATCTTCCGATGACGACGATGTCGTGGTACGGAACTATTTGCTCTTGGCATACTTATCGCCTCCGATTAATTAAATGCCCAACATTGCTTTCACGAGCTTTCTATCTGCGTTAGAGACAATTCCAGCTTGCCTCATTTTACGCTTAGCCTTGTTCGATCTGCGAATGAGCATATGTCTATGGTTTGCTTTGTTTCGTTTAATTCTGCCGGAACCCGTCAGTTTGAACCGTTTGGCGGCTCCCCGTCTTGTTTTCATTTTAGGCATCCAGCACTCCTATTTTGCATTAAGGATCATTGACATGCGGCGACCTTCCAAGGGAATATCCTTTTCCACCTCTGCCACATCTGACAATTCTTCTAAAACTCTTTCCATAACTATTTTTCCTAGATCAACTCTGGCCATCTCACGGCCCCGAAACATTAGGGTAACTTTTAATTTTGCGCCATCCTGTAAGAACTTGCGACCATGATTTAATTTTGTCATTAGGTCGTGATCATCTATACGTGGTCTGAGTCTTATCTCCTTGACCTTGATGACATGTTGCTTCTTTTTACTTAGTTGCTGTTTCTTCTTTTCTTCGTACTTTAATTTTCCGTAGTCAAGTATCTTGCAAACAGGTGGCTTGGAATTGGGGCCAACCTCAATAAGGTCCAAACCTACTTCCCTGGCTTTATCTAATGCAACTTCAATGGAAACGACGCCTAATTGTTCACCATCTTCCGAAATCAATCGTACTTCGCTTGAAGTAATATCCTCATTCAGTCGTTGTCGCTGTTTCTTTCCTATGAGCTAATCTCCTATTTTTAATTTCTTCAATTAATTGTTCTTTAAAATCATTTATCTTTCTAACGCCTAGATCACCCTCAAATCTTTTTCGTATTGAGACCGTGCCATCGCTAGACTCTTTATCTCCAACGATGAGCATATAGTTTATCTTGTCCAACTCGGCCTGCCTGATCTTGGAACCGATCTTATCTGCTCGGTCATTTAATTTAACCCTTATTCCCTCATCTTTTAAAGCTTTAACTACCTTATTTGCATAGTCAGAAAATCTATCTGACAAAGGAAGAACAACTGCCTGCACGGGTGCTAACCAAAGGGGGAAGTTACCGCCAAAATGTTCAATGAGAAATCCGATAAATCTTTCATGTGTCCCCAAAGGAGCCCTGTGGATACAAAGCGGGGTTTGATCTTTTCCATTTTCATCTACATAATTAAGGTCAAATTTTGCTGGTACTGCAAAATCCACTTGGTTAGTAGCGAGGGTAAATTCCTTTCCGATCGCGCTCCATACTTGGACGTCTATCTTGGGCCCATAGAATGCTGCCTCCCCAGGTACCTCTTCAAATTCCAAACCGCCCTCCAACAATGCCTCTCTTACCCACTGTTCAGTCTCTAACCAGAGTTTTGGCTCATTGACATATTTTTTACCTAGTGCATCCTCACTATGGAGACTGAGTCTCATGGAATATCTCTCAATGCCAAAGATCTCAAAATATTTTAGATACATATTGCACACTGCAAGAAATTCATCCTTGAACTGGTCTTTTGTACAATAAATATGGGCATCATTCATCTGGAGACTGCGTACTCGCATGAGGCCAAATAATTGACCTGACTTTTCATATCTATAACATGTCCCATACTCAGCCAGCCTGACCGGGAGGTCCCTATAACTTCTTGGGGACGATGCGTATATTTTATGATGGTGCGGGCAATTCATGGGCTTAACATAGTATTCGATACCATCCACATCCATTGCTGGATACATGGACTCCCTATAGTGCTCTAAATGTCCTGATCTTTCATATAAGATACCTTTGGTAAGGTGAGGGGTTCTGACAAGATCATAACCAGCCTTATGTTCTGATTCTTTTGCTAATTTTTCGAGTTCTTCCACCATCACTGCACCATTAGGTAGCCACAGTGGAAGTCCTGGACCCACCTCATCATCAAACGTGAATAGCTTTAACTCCTTGCCGAGCTTTCTATGGTCTCTCTTTTTTGCTTCTTCAAGGTTCTGTAAATGAGTTTTTAATGCTTCCTTTGTTGAGAATACAGTTCCATAGATCCTTTGAAGCATTTTATTATTTTCATCACCTCTCCAATATGCACCGGAGGTTGACAAGAGTTTAAAATACTTTATTTTTGATGTATTGGATACGTGAGGACCACGACACAGATCGGTAAAGTCCGACTGTTTATAGATGGCAATGATATCATCTGTATTAATTTGTTCTATGATCTCAACCTTATAGGATTCACCGAGTTCATTAAATACATCAACAGCCTCACCGACAGAGACCTCTTGCCTTACTATCTCTTGTTTTGACCTTGCCAATTCCTTCATCTTTTTCTCGATCTTTTCAAGGATCTCATCAGAAAAGGAAACTTCAAGGTCAAAATCATAAAAAAAACCATTCTCAATGGTTGGGCCAATGGTGACCTTTGCATCTGGAAATAATTGTTTTACAGCCTGAGCCATGAGATGGGCAGTGGAATGGAGTAATGTATCGTGACCTTCGGGAGTTTCTCCAGTAAATAATTCAAGTGCGCTGTCGTTGAAAATTTGATAGTTAAGGTCCATTAAAGAACCATCGACCTTAGCTACGACCACTGCTCTTGCTAGACCTGAACCTATGGAATCAGCTACCTCTTGTGGAGTGATACCCTCACGGTAAGATCTTACTGAATTATCTGGTAGTGTTATATTTATTTCTGCCATAATAGGATGTGGGCGATGACGGAGTCGAACCGCCGACCTCTACGATGTCAACGTAGCGCTCTAACCAACTGAGCTAATCGCCCAAAAAAAAAGCCGGGGAAATTACATAGATAATGAAATGGAAATAAGAGGATTATTAAAATAGAACTATTGCGGTAAGAATATCTTTTCATATACGACTGGGTCATGCAAGATGTTCATTGCTCTCTGAATATCCTTGTCCTCTCTTGATGAGATCTTAATACGACCTTCCTCACCATTGAAATAATCAGCAAACTCAACTAATAGATAATGATCTAGTAGTTCCTTTTCCTTATCGAACTGTGTAAATGCAATTTGCTCGAAATAGGAGTCTAGAATATCTAATGCACCTTGTATTTGAATACTTGTGGAGTCAAGCTCAAATAGCATCTCCTTCATATTCAAGTAGTTATTCTCACCTTTCATATATAGATCAAGATCGCTAGCGTGGAGGTAGTCTTCAAATGCATATATTAAACTGGTATCTTGTTCTACCTCATCCACAGATGAATAATTCATCTTATGTTTTTGGATGAAATTGAAAAAAAGACCCTGTCTCCAGCTTGCAGACAATAAAGGGGAAAGAGCATCCAATTCAACCTCATGATCAGGTGTGATCCCTCCTGAACCAACAACGACTCTCCCTCCTTTAGTTTGGAATATGGAGTCCTGTGCCAAGGTATCAGCCAAGATCTCGTCAGGAAGATACCCTGGTTTTTGAATCAGCCTTCCACTTGGTATATAATATTTTGCCGTGGTAATTTTTATTGAGCGATCCCTATCAATGTTAAATACGGTCTGGACCAAGCCTTTTCCAAAGGTAGGGCGTCCTACTACTACACCTCTGTCCAGGTCCTGCAATGTGCCTGCTATGATCTCGCTTGCTGATGCACTTCCCTGATTGACAAGAACCGCGATATTTACGTCTCTTGGTAAGATCGGGTCTGATTTGCTTACATATTTCCTATTCAATTTTTGACTCTTACCTTCAGTCCAGACCAAGGTCTCACCCTTATCAATAAAGAAATCCAAAATATTGACCGCTGAATTCAATAAACCTCCGGGATTATCACGGAGGTCCAATATTAATTCTGACATGTTGTCATTTAGTAGTGCTTCAATTGCCATCCTCATCTCGTTATCTGAATTTCGTGAGAATCTTGTTAATCTAATGTATCCAGTACTTTCATCAAGCATACCAGAATAAGATATGTCCTTCACCGGGATTATTTCGCGTGTAAGGATGAAATCGATCAGTTCAATCTCCCCATACCGTTGAATGCTTAGCTTGACCTCAGTCCCCTGCTTTCCTCTTATGAGCTTTGCTGCATCGTCAATGTTGTAATCTATGGTTTCTTCACCATCTATCATTATTATCTTATCGCCGCTTAAGATACCAGCCCTTTTTGCTGGTGATTGATCCATTGGGGTGATCACGGTCAATTTCTTTTCTCTAAGTCCTATTTGGATACCTACACCACCATATTTGCCCTTGGTGAGCATCTCTATACCATCTTTTTCCTCTTTTTCCATATACGTGGTGTATGGGTCCAATTCCAATAGCATATTATTGATGCTCATTTTGGTAAATGCATCAAGATCTATGTCATCGACATAATTGGTAATGATATGACGATAAACATCGTTGATCAACGATTGATTCTTGCGAACCTGTTTATATATGTCCCTGGACGTATCTCCAGCGAACAAGGTAGAAATGATAACCGATGCAAAAATGCAGAATGTAATGGTTCTAGTTTTTCTCATTAATGCAATTTATAGTATTTTCCCATATCGTACTATGAATTAGTGATATTGACTCTTCACCATCAATGGTCATAAATCTATCCGGAAATCGTTTGGCTATCTCCCTATATCCATCTCTCACACTTTTCTGCAGCTGAACTCCAGCACTTTCAATTCTATCGGCGTCATTATGATTCGACCTAGAAAAGGCCAAATCTGGATCAATATCTAGAAAAAATGTAAGGTCTGGATCGATATCGTAAGTCGCAAAATCGTTCAGTCCAATTAAATAGTCCATGTCCAATCCTCTTCCTCCACCTTGATATGCCAGGGTCGAGTCCTTGTACCTATCTGCAATGACGCAAATTCCATTCTCGAGAGCAGGAATGATCCTTTCTTTTGTCAACTGCGCTCTACTTGCTGTCATCAATAGAGCCTCTGATCTCGATGATAGCATACTATTTCGATTATTTAATAGGATACTACGAATATCCTCAGAGATATTTGTACCTCCTGGCTCTCTTACTAGAGTAGAGTTGATATTGCTCTTTTCCAATCGATCCATAAGCAATTTTACTTGGGTACTTTTTCCACATCCATCAATTCCCTCAATTGATATGAATATTCCCCTATTAGAAGTAGACATTTTCATCGTTCTTTCCAATTAAGATCACGCATTCACCCTTTGGTTTGTTCTGATCATAATACGCAAATAATTCGGAAAGTGTTCCTCTTTTTATTTCCTCATGTATTTTGGTCAGTTCGCGTGCAACGGCAGCAGGCCTATCACCAAGTATCTCATAAAATTGCCTCAACGATCTAGCGAGTCTATGTGGGGACTCGTAATAGATGATCGTGGCCTCTGCACCCTTGACCTTCTCTATCCGCTTCTTGCGTCCCTTTTTTGGTGGTAAGAATCCCTCAAAGATAAACCGATCGGTTGGCAGGCCTGACGCAACCAGTGCCGCCAGCATGGCACTTGGGCCAGGTATGGATACAACATTGATTGAATGTTCAATTGCCTCTCGAACAATTCTATATGCTGGGTCAGATATACCCGGTGTTCCGGCATCTGTAATTAATGCTAGATCCTTTCCATGATTTAAATGCTCCATCAACCTGGGTATCCTAGAGAATCGATTATGCTCAAAATAGCTGATGAGTGGAGTGGTGATGCTATAATGAGAAAAGAGTTTCCTTGATTGTCTCGTATCTTCAGCAGCCACAAGAGGAACTGAATTTAATATCTCTATTCCCCTATGGGTCATATCTCCCAGATTACCAATAGGGGTAGATACCAGATATAGTATTCCTTTTTCTTCTTTCAACACTAAAGGTTGGACAAGGAAGTCCTCATCATCGCCAAAGCCTTATCGATCTCATTCTTTGTAATATTCAAATGTGGTCTAAATCGAATGGACCTTTGTCCACATCCTAAAATGATCGCTCCTTCCGATTGCATATTGGTTATGAATCTATCTCTATGTTCACCCGAAGGAAGGTCGTAGGCACAGAATAATCCCTTGCCTCTCGCATTGGTCACGATATCGTCATTCTCATTCTGAAAGGACAATAGTGAGGAGAGTAGATACTCACCACTCTCCGATGCCATTTCTACAAGGTTTTCTTTTTCTATGAGCTCCAGATATATGGTAAATCTGACCATGTCCACCAGATTGCCTCCAAAAGTGGAGTTGATCCTGCTTGACTCTTTAAAGACATGCCCTTCAACCTCTTCCAGTCTTTCTCCAGCAAAAATACCGCAACACTGTGTCTTTTTTCCAAAGCTCATCACATCTGGTGTAATGTCAAAATACTCATGCGCCCACATCTTTCCCGTTATGCCGATCCCGGTTTGGACCTCATCAAATATTAATAAAAAATCATTCTCTAGAGATAGCTCCTTTAATTTTTGAACATATTCCTTTCTAAAATGATTGTCTCCACCTTCGCCTTGTATTGGTTCCAGTATCAAACACGCAATATCATCGCCGGACACAGTCAAAATGTCTTTTATCTCATTGATAGAACACTCTTCAAGGTTTTTAACCTTATCAAGATTATTATCATTGATCGGAAAAGAGATAGATGGATTTGATATCCTAGGCCAGTTGAACTTAGGAAAGTACTGAACCTTCCTAATGTCTGGTGAATCTGTCAATGACATCGTGTATCCAGTTCTACCGTGAAAACAATCCTTCAGATGAATGACCTTGTTTTCTCCAACAGGTTTTCCAGCAGCCATATTCTTTCTGGCCTTCCAATCAAATGCCGTTTTCAATGCATTCTCAACAGCCAATCCACCACCCTCAATATAAAACGCATATGGCATGTATGCGGGCTGGGCGACTCTACCCACAGTATCGACAAATTCAGCCATTTCAGGGGAATAAATATCTGAATTTGCAGGTTTGTTCACAGATGCCTTTGTCAATCGGTCGAGGTTGTCTAGCACATATGGATGATTATAGCCAATTGACATTGAGGCGTACATTGAAAATAGGTCTAGATATTCCTTGCCCGTATTGCCATCAACCAACCACGAACCATGGCTCCTTTCTAAGTCTATGATGGGTGACATTCCATCAGCAAGCATATGCTTGCCAATTGTTGTACGTGTATCTTTGAAATTTACTGACATTGTTATACTCAATTCCTTTATAGGTTAATTATTTATCTAGGTTAAACTCGATCCCTTGCGCAAGAGGTAGTTCCTTGCTCCAATTAATCGTGTTTGTCTGTCTTCTCATATATTGTTTCCAACTGTCAGAACCCGACTCTCTACCTCCACCTGTTTCCTTCTCTCCGCCAAAGGCACCGCCGATTTCTGCACCAGATGTTCCAATATTGATGTTCGCTATACCACAGTCCGAACCCACAGAAGATAGAAATTTCTCAGCATTTCTAATATTCAGGGTAAATATGGATGAAGATAGACCCTGAGGTACATCATTGTGCATTTTGATTGCATCATCTAGGTCCTTATAGCTTATCAAATATAGGATTGGTGCAAAGGTCTCTTCCTGAACAATATCCCAATGGTTTTCAGCTTTTATTATTGTAGGTGTGACAAAATTACCGGGTCCATCTATTGCGCTTCCTCCATACAGTACCTCTCCGCCTGAGATATTTGCTCTTTCGATCGCGTTCGAATAGTCGCTTACAGCTTTTTCATTGACCAATGGACCCATTAACGTGTGATCCTCAAGCGGGTCTCCGATATTGACCTGTTTGTAGGCACTGACGAGACGTTCTTTAAGATCCTCATATATAGATTCTTGAACCATGACACGCCTAGTGCTCGTGCATCTCTGTCCTGCTGTACCAACTGCACCAAATACGATCGCTGGCACAACCAGGTCCATATCTGCAGTCTCATCCACAATAATGCAATTATTACCACCTAGCTCAAGGATTGTCTTTCCAAATCTTTCTGATACGGTCTTGCTCACATGTCTACCCATGTTGGTGGAACCAGTGAAGGAGACCAATGGAATATTGGAATCATTGATCAACGTCTCTCCGATCTTAGAGCCACTCCCTATGGTAAGACTAAAGATATTTGGCACTCCATTCGCTGAGACGACCTCATTACAGATGTTTTGTACTGCCACGGCACAGAGAGGTGTTGATGATGAAGGCTTCCAAAGGGTTGTGTTCCCACATATGGCGGCGATGAAGGCATTCCAGCTCCAGACAGCAACAGGAAAGTTAAATGCACTTATGACACCCGTTATTCCCAGTGGATGCCATTGTTCATACATCCTATGATCTTTACGTTCAGAATGCATTGTCTTCCCATATAGCATCCTTGATTGACCTACAGCAAAGTCTGCTATGTCGATCATCTCTTGAACTTCACCATCTCCCTCTGCCTTTAACTTGCCCATCTCAAGTGCTACAAGGCTCCCTAATGGGTCTTTGTAATCTCTAAGAGCATTTCCTAGTTGCCTGACTATTTGACCACGCTCAGGGGCAGGGACCTTTCGCCACTCATTAAAAGCTTCAATTGACCCTTTAACTATTCCGTCATAATCTTCATTATTGCATTGATATACGGATGCGATAAGTTCACCTTTAGAGGGATTGATAGAGTCTATTTTACCCGCGTCTGAGGTCGTACTCCAGTGACCCGGACCCAAACTCGCTCCAAAATTTTCTTTGTCAATTCCAAGTGTTTTTAAAAAATCCATTTCTATAGGCCCTTTATGACTGATCGTATCGCTTCTGAAAGAAGATCGATCTGATGTTTGTTAATAGTTAATGCAGGCGCAAGACGGACCGTTGAATGATGCGTCTCTTTTGCATATACACCATGATTCAATAGTTCAACAGAAACTGTATGGCCATCTAGATGTTTCTCGTGGTGCATCTCAAATGCTGTCAATAGTCCCTTTCCCCTGACCTCTTTGATCTTATCAGGAAATTCATCCTTGATAGAATTGAGATTACACATCAGATGGTCACCCTGAACCTTTGCATTCTCAGATAATTTTTCATCGACTAGAACCTTGATCGCATACGTTCCAACGACTGATGCCAATGGATATCCACCAAAGGTCGACCCTTCACTACCTGGGGTCAATACATCTATGACATCCTTTCTACCAGCCACAAAGGAAACGGGCAGTATTCCTCCACCTGCTGCCTTTCCACAACCCATTAGGTCTGGCTTTACTCCAAATAGTTGGTGTGCAAAATTCTTACCAGTCCTCCCAAATCCTGTTTGAACTTCGTCCATGGCCAATAGAATATTATGTTTTTTACATAGTTCAGCCACCTTTGGAAAATAATCATCATCCGGTACGATCACACCAGCCTCACCCTGTATGGGTTCGACCATAAAGCTTGCGATTCTATCACCTTTATCATTGAAAATATTTTCCAATGCATCTATATCATTATACGGAACAAGTTCTATTCCCGGTAGGAAGGGACCAAATCCATCTCGTGATTCTGGGTCATCTGACATGGAGATGGCAGCAACAGATCGTCCGTGGAAATTCCCTTTGGCACCCACAATGATGATATCATCCCCTGGTATGCCTTTCTTGTAGAAACCCCATCTTCTACTAATTTTAAAGGACAACTCCCAAGATTCTACTCCCGCTACCTTTGGTACGACCTTGTCCATTCCCGTGATACCTGTTGCAGCTAGTAGAAATGCGCTCATGTACTTATGCCTGATCGACCTAGGTACCGTTGGTAGTTTTTCCTCATCAAGATGCTTGATGACTGAATCAACGATGACTTGATTTAGTTGTCCCTGATTGACCGCTGAATAGCAACAAAGCCCATCGATCAATTCCACCTCTATATATTTTTTTATGTCATCGGGATGCGGTCTTCTGGCCAACAACGTTGACGAGTCCTTTACCTTTGAAACCACAACATTTTCCAAGGGTGAATAGTTTTGCCCACCTCTTTCTTTCTCTATGGTCTCATGCTCTTGTGGTGTGAGGTCTCCTATTCTGATCTCATTGACAGTGAGGTCATCACCATAGCCCGATATATTGACTGAATTCATATTGTTTCTTTGTTTTATATGGAAAAAATGCCAAGAAACTTAAACATTAATCCTTGGAATTATGATGAGAATTATCTTGGTAATGGAGTGTCAAGATCAGCAACAACAAAGGCCATGATCGCCATTGCTGCAACACACTTGTTAAACTCGTGATAATCGATCTTGTCAAAAGTATCCGCGTTTGTGTGATGATACCAAAAATACTTTGAACCTTCTACATTTAATGACATGACTGGTATTCCCTCATCATTTAGTGGAGTCACATCTGCCGCCCTACCCCAGTCTGTCATAGTATTCGCCTTTATGGGTTTCAATAGCTCATGAATCTCTCTTACGATCGTTTTTGCCTTATCACTACCAGTAAATCCAAATCCACTTGGAGCGAACACACCCCCATCTGATTCGATTGCTAGTACATGGTCCTTTAATTCATCCATATGCATGTCTCTATAGGCCTTATTTCCTTTCCCGCCATTCTCCTCATTTGTCCATAGTACGCACCTGATGGTCCTTTTTGGCCTCAGGTCCAGTTCCTTTATGAGCCTTATCGCTTCCCAAGCTGCAATACAACCACCTCCATCATCATGAGCACCCTGGCCTACATCCCAAGAATCAATATGACCTCCAACAACAACTATCTCATCTGGGTATTGGCTTCCATTAATCTGAGATACGACATTCCGTGACCATCTATCACCTGTCATTTTAGCTTCCATATCAATTCTCATGGTGATCCTCTCACCGCGATCATATAATCTTCCAAGCATCATTGCATCTTCAATTGTCAATGCAGCAGCAGGTATCTTTTTATATTGCTTATCATAGGACATGTTCCCGGTATGTGGAGTATTCATTGACCAAGAGCCTATCGATCTGATCAGGCTTGCTACAGCACCATGTTTTGCAGCTCTACTGGCTCCCTCATACCTGTAGGTCACCGTTTCTCCGTAAGTGGTAAAAGGAACATTGTACAGTACTATCTTACCATTAACCTTCTTTGCAGTTCTTTCAAGTTCATTAAAATCATTGACCACTACTACATCTGCGGTAATCCCTGTTTTTGGGGTTTTTACACTGCTCCCCAGGCCCAACATTGCCAATTCCTTTTTAAAGGGCTTTAGGAGCCTTACAGACTCATTTCCACGCTTCCATGATGGCACCTTCACTCTCTCACCCTGGACTTGGTCTAGACCATCATTTTTCATCTCTTTCAGAATCCAATTGATACTTTCCTCCAAATTGTTTGACCCGCTCAATCTTGGACCAAATGTATCACATAGATAAGCCAATCGTTCATATGCAGTACTATCAGATAGTGCCTCTGAAATGATCCTCAATGAAACATCTGTATACTTTTCCTTGATGGAATTTGAAAGAGCTGCAGATATCATTAATAGTGATATGATCAATTTTGTACCCTGTCTCATGTATTTATATTCCCGTAATTCCAATAATTTGATATAATAAAAGATAGAGATCTGTTATCTCCACAGTGCCATTCATATTTATATCTGAGGCATCTAACGCGTGGTCATTGATGGTCTGGCTTCCAATGATATGATCTGAAAGAGCAATAACATCATTGACTCCGACAACTCTATCAAAATCAATGTCTCCAGATATATAGTGTGATATTTTCCAATCCCAATACAATGAATATAGAGAGTCCAATGGATTGAGCGTCAATGGAGCACTATTTACATTGATGTCCATGAAAAGTGAATCTATAAGATCGACTGGTTCTGCTATTCTAATGAATGCAGAGATTGCCGGTGTGCCATAGACCTCACATCGTGTATCTGCCCCAGTAACATTTGCAGCCATTAGAGCGGCCATCATCTTTTCCTCAAAAGTGCCATATTGTGTCAGAAAGGCCTCTTCCATCTCGTCAAGAATGGATTGACCAAGTAATATATTCCCTTGAATTGCATAATTCTCGCCAATCTTATGACCTTTAAAATCCTCACAATTCCCTCCAGTATGAGCCGCACTCCTGCCACCATTCTCCATATCTACTATTCCATATTGTCTGATCGAGGGATCATTCTGCGCATCATTGGATATTAACCAATCAATGATCTCTTCAGGTGAATATCCTTGATCCATTAGGGAAGATGCGCTATCCTGATTGATAGCATTCCAGTAGGCTTGAGTATGAATACCGCCCAGGCCAGGGTGGATATCACTGATTATGATCGATCCCTGTATGCATGATGCACCTGCACTTCCCACTTTACCAGTTATGGTATCAACAGCAATGATGGAGAAGGTATCTTGGGATAAAACTTGTCCGACAAGTGAAAAGTAAAAACAAATGGTGTAAGAAAGAATCTTCGACATATAATGCTCTAAGATACCCACATATTCTCAATCCTTTGTTGGATGAATGTGATGATCTTTCCTGCGACATCTATGTTTGAACATGTCTCAATTCCTTGTAGACCAGGGGAAGAATTCACTTCTAGGATCAGTGGACCTCTATCCGACCTCATCAAGTCCACTCCAGCAATTGAAAGACCAAGTATCCTAGATGCATTGACAGCCATCTCCACTTCCTCTGAAGTGAGTGCAATATTCTCCATGGTACCTCCTCGATGTACATTGGAGCGGAACTCACCCTCAGGTGCAGTTCTCTTCATTGACGCAACAACCTGCTCTCCCACCACAAATGCACGAATGTCTGTGCCGCCAGATTCCTTGATGAATTCTTGAACCATGATATCTGCATCAAGCTGCCTAAACGCACTCATGACTGACTCAGCGGCCTTCCTTGTTTCAGCAAGTACGATACCTTGGCCTTGGGTTCCTTGGAGCAATTTCATGATCAGCGGAATACTATCTACAGATTCTATGACACCTTCTATGTCCTTTGTATGACTCGCAAATCCAGTGATAGGCATATTGATCCCAGCCTCTGCCAATATCTGTAGAGACCTGAGTTTATCTCTGGAATTAGCGATCGCATCAGACGTATTGACGCAGTAACAATCCATCATCTCAAATTGTTTCACAACTGCAGTACCATAAAAGGTATTTGATGCTCCAATTCGTGGTATAACCGCATCAACCTTACCCAATGATTCACCACCATAATAGATCGTTGGTTTGCGAGAAGTAATATTCATATAACACCGCATATAATCTACCACTCGTATGTTATGTCCCATCTTGTTTCCTGCCTCCACCAATCTGCTAGTAGAGTAAAGATTCTTGTTTCTAGATAGGATAAATATA
>Ga0208639_1000747_pt1 | contig 23967 bp, 19 predicted proteins | sample ETNtaG_33_FD_185772 | JGI IMG/M metagenome (GOLD analysis project Ga0208639, IMG submission 185772) | Marine microbial and viral communities from oxygen minimum zone, Eastern Pacific Ocean - ETNP201310SV76 (SPAdes) (version 2) | ecosystem: Environmental > Aquatic > Marine > Oceanic ...
AAATTACTACTATTGTCTCCAATGGGCGGACAAGGCTTCTTGATTGGGCGCGGAAATCTACAGTTATCTCCAAACGTTCTAAGGGCCATAGGCCTCGACTCAATTTTAGGAGTAGCAACACCTTCAAAATTGATAGGATTAAACTTCTTGAGAATAGACACTGGCGATCCTGAATTGGATTTAACTTTTCAACAAAAGAAGTTTATCAAACTCTTACAAGGTTATAGGACCACACGTGTAATACGAGTTCTCGAATCTTAAACTCACAAAGAAACATTAGATGATGCCTGTAATAATCCAAGGAATGGTGGACTTGGACGTCCAGGCCTTGATTTAAATTCTGGATGGAATTGCACTCCAATATAGTAAGGATGGTCTTTCAATTCGAAGATTTCACACCGCTGCCCAGTTTCATCCTTTCCAACAAAGACCAACCCAGCTGCTTCAATTTGTTCAATAATGTCGGGGTTGACTTCATATCTATGTCTATGTCGCTCATCAACACTTTCACCTTCACCATATAGAGATTTTATTTTACAATCATCCACTTGCCAAAGAGTAGGTCTACTTCCTAATCTCATAGTACCACCGAGGTGTGTTTTAGAAATTTCTGGCATAAATATTACCGCAGGATATTGCGGATTCTCTTCAAATTCAGTTGAGTTTGCACCAGTTAAGTTCAGAACGTTTCGACAAAACTCAATGGTTGCAACTTGAAGGCCCAAACAAATACCCAGATACGGGGTCTTTGAGGTTCTTGCATATTGCGCTGCTAAAATTTTACCTTCAATACCACGGTCTCCAAAACCACCCGGAACAAGAACGCCATCAGCGCCCTTCAATAATTTCCATGCTCCATCAAATTCTTTCGAACCTTCCTTTTTCCAAGATTCTTCTAAATGACTCGCTTCTATCCAATCAATATTCAATTTTCGATTTACAGCCATTGCTGCATGCTGAAGACTCTTTATCACGGAAAGATAAGCATCGGAAAGGTCAGTATATTTGCCAACCATTGCTATGTTTACTTCCTTAGTAAGAGTGTCTAAATTCAAAGCCATATCACGCCATTCTGAAAGCAGATTAGTCGAATTACAATCAACATTTAGGATTTTACAAAGTCCTTGCTTCTCTAACATCAATGGTACATGGTAGATATTAGGGACATCATGGGTTGACATTACAGCATCAGCAGATACATGACAAAATGCTGCAAGTTTTTCTTTAGTTTCTTGAGTCATTGGACTAGTCGACCTACAAACCAGGATATCAGGAGTGATACCAAGCCCTCTTAATTCTTTGACAGAATGCTGAGTTGGTTTTGTTTTCTGCTCGCCAACAGGGCCCATTACAGGCACTAAAGAAACATGAACAAAGGAAATATTTTCCCTCCCCACTCTAAATTGAAATTGTCTTAGGGCTTCAATATATGGAGCAGACTCAATATCTCCAACAGTTCCACCCAACTCGATAATACAAGCATCAGGAACATCTTCACTACCATCGGCCGGAACATGAGCCACATCCTCAATCCAATTTTGTATAGCGTCTGTGATATGAGGAATTACTTGGACCGTTTTACCCAAGTAATCCCCTCTTCTTTCAGATTCTATTACTTTGGAATAGATTTTTCCAGTAGTCAAATTATTATTTTTCCCGAGGTTAAGGTCTAAGAATCTCTCATAATTACCCAAATCCAAGTCAACTTCGCCCCCATCATCTAGGACAAAAACCTCACCGTGTTCAAACGGAGACATAGTTCCAGCATCACTATTGAGGTACGGGTCAATTTTCACAGAAGTAATTTTCAAGCCAGAACTTTTCAACAATACTCCGATACTGCTCGCAGTAACGCCTTTACCAAGTCCCGAAAGAACTCCCCCACTGACTACGACGTACTTCATGACACACCAACGGGATTTTCACCACCGATGCCTCCTTAATCAATATACCTAAAGAAAAGACATATTTTGGAAAATAAAATCCAAATTGGCGAATCATCAAAGAGCGTATTGTGTAAGGCATGCATGAGGCCAATGCAAGAATTACCGAAAGTCATGTTTGGCTGGACCAAATCAAATGATGAAATAGGCGGATTTTCATTAGAAAAACACGAAATTCCAATACCAAAAGAAGGCGAACTTCTCATTAAGACACACTCTACATCTATTTGCGGCACAGATATTCATATTTGGAAGTGGGATGATTGGGCCAAAGAAAACGTACCATTGGGTACAATTACAGGCCACGAAACTTGCGGCAAGGTCGTAAGTCTTGGCCCTGGAATAACCTCTCATTCAATTGGTGATAATGTTGCAATAGAATGCCACCTTGCCTGCTGGAATTGTCCAAGGTGTGATGAAGGAAATGCACATATTTGTGAGAACGGAGAAATTTTTGGAGTCCATTCTAATGGCGCATTTGCACCTTATTTCACCATACCTGCAGTCAATGCTAGAAAATTACCAAGCAATATGACGATAGAAAATGCGTCAATTCAAGATCCATTAGGCAACGCAATCCATACATTGACTGGCGGGCCAGTAAAGGATTCTGTAGTTGCAATTCACGGCTTAGGCCCAATTGGACTTTTCGCAGTAAATGCTGCCAAAGCCATGGGCGCTCTCAAAGTTATAGCAATAGATTGGGACAATCAAGAGAGAATGAATTTGGCCAAAAAACTCGGCGCAGACTTAGTTCTTGGTAAAGACCACGAAATAGTCGAGGAAATATTAGCTAATACAGGCGGCAGAGGCGTTGATAATTCATGTGAATTTTCAGGCGCCCCACAAGCACTATCAAATGCAATAAAAAGTACTAGAATGGGTGGCTATGTCAATATATTATCTGTGTATGGCGAAAATAACCCACCAGTTCCAATGAACGATGTCGTCTTTAGATACTTACACATCAAAGGAATAAATGGAAGAAAAATGTGGTCAACATGGGAGACCATGCACCAATTATTAGAAGAAGATAAAATAGATATCGAGACATTAATCACTCATAGAATGCCATTCGAACAATTTACTGAGGCGATGGATTTAGCCATTAGCGGTGATTGTGGTAAAGTAGTTCTGGAGTTTTAAACACCAACCCACCTATACCTTCTAGCACCTTCATGAATACCTTCTTCACCAATTTCCACTAATGCAAACTCACCTTCAGGTTCCAAAACACTTCCATCTTGTAATCCCTTGTGCAGATTTTCATATGTGATGTGGTCAATAGCAACTCTTCCAGCCAACCTTTCAAATAAGTGCCACCTGGATACAACTTCTCGCCACCGAGGGCTTACTTTTCCTTCAAACACCTTTGCTTTTGCACCCGAACCATAACCACATAGTCCAAATAACACATTGTCAAGATTGACATTTTCTTCTAAATCCGATTCAAAAGTCGACATCAATGCTAGGAATATAGAACCCGTGTATTGATTTCCAATTAGACTACTGGCACGTTGCCCTTTCTCGATTCTATTTGCATGGAACTCTAAATATTCTGGAGTTTTAGAAATTGCTCTTCTATAACCATCCATTGCCTTTTCCCATATTTCTATGATTACAGGGTCGTCAGAATTGTGAAATTCTGGAGACGGGCCAAGTTGTTCAGCAACCTCTTTCCACATTTCAGTATCTTCTCTGTCGTGTCTAAATACATCAGGAAACATTCTCTTTGCTTGGAATGCATACGGTAGATGCATAATTATTCTACCCCATTGTTCGGTTAACCTTTCATCCTTTTCATGCTCATACCGGCCCATACTTTCGGCTTTTTGAGTGAAATTATGGAATGCTTGTCGAACCGCTGCTTGGTAGCAACGATTGGAAAATTGACCATCGAAAATCGGGTCATCTCTATGAACGCTTACCTTCTCTTCACCGTGTGCAAAAATACCTAATTTCCTTACTGTTGATGCTGGAAGATGCCTAATCATTCTTTCAACAATTCCTTTTTTGATAGATTGTCCGGTTTCTTGAGCCAGCGTCATAACATTTGAAATGATTGAACGCAAGGAAACCTCACGTCTTGGTTTGAAGAAGTCGTGCACTGGGGTTGTTGAAACTCCAATACAATCAGGAATTTCTAGAAGTCTAGGATTTCTTCTAACCAATAGAGCGCCGCCCCCAGCACCTTGGGTATATTCGCCCGCAGACTCTAAGGCATATTTTGCATTATCAGAAAAAATCACGATACCAATTCTTTCTTCATTCTCTGTCGAGCGAGCGACCCAATCAAGAGTCGTGTGTAAAGCATCAACAGCCCCAATACAAGCAAAAGTCATGTCAACAACATCACAATTTCTAAAACAGTCTTTTCCGTATCTTTCAGAGTATCTTTGAGTCAGCATATCAAGAATATATGTCGCTGTGGGTTTTGCTCCATCTAGGGCAGACTCAGTACCAAGATACATTCTTCCAATATCTTTCGGGTCAATACCATTCCTGTCAATAAGATTCATTACAGCGTTTGCACCCATAGTAGCGGTATCTTCGTGAACATCAGGGATCGCCATTGCTTTAAGGCCAAGGCCCTTGTTTAATTTACCATAATCAGCGCCTCGCAAATCAGCAAAATCACGCATATCCATGTATAATTTTGGAAAATGTATGGCAATATCATCAATGCCTACGCCAATCGAATTATCAGTTCCCATCAATATTGGGGCATTCTTTCCCTATTTGAAAGGCAGGCCCCAAATAATGGTGTTTTAATGGGTTTTTACTATGTTTAATTGCTCGGCAACTCCGGAATTTCAATATCCTGTTTGGCCCATAGAACATCATCAATTCTTAAAATTGAAATCGATGCTTCAGTTGCACCAATAATCGCTTGCCTTGTAATTCCAAGCGGCTCAATAATTCCAGATTCAACCATGTTTTCAATTCCCCCAGTGTATAGATTTATTCCAAAGCGCCCCGAATCTTCAGCGGTCTGTTTTGATACAACAGAAAGAAGGGCTGCGATAGGGTCCATCCCACCATTTTCAGCCAATACTCTAACAATCACCTCTAAAGCATCTCCATATGCTTCTATTGCCAGTTGCTCTCTACCCGGTATAGTCTCAGCATATCTTCTAAGCAATCTCGCCAGAGCCACATATGTAGCGCCCCCACCAGGCAATAATCGATCATCTTCAAACATTTGACAGGCAACTCCTAAAGCATCTTCAAAACATCTTTCAACTTCTCCAACAACATCAACAGTACTGCCTCTAATTATTATTGTAGCCCCGCTGCCTTCAGCATCAACCACCCAATGTTCAAGGCCGCCCAGGGTTTTATTTGAACTAGACGTGCAACGTCCAACATTTGTTGTTGTTGCAGACATTACATCATGGACAATGGTTGCATTACAAGATTTAGATAATAAATCTAAATCACTTTTTGCTACTCTCCTAAATGCTTGAATTCCTAACTTAACCAGTTCTGCTTTGACATCATCATCAATACCTTCTTTACAAGCAACAACATTTATTCCTAATTCCTTTAATTTATCGACTTGAATGGTTAACATCTGGCGTTCTTTAATTCTAAAAGATTCAAGCACGCCAGGAGTAGTAACATTCAATTTCATATCCGAGGAGAAAGTTCTCCGCTCAATTCCCCCGTTGACTAGTAACACAGAGCCGTTTTTTATCTGCTTAGGCATCGAAGAATCAATCCTTTTCTTTGCTAAAACTAGCCCCTGAATAACTTCTGAATCTTTTATTGAACTTCCAGTTTGAGAGATTATTTTGATTTTACTTCGGTCAATTTTCCCTTCTTCACTTGAAACAAATTCTACCGCAGATAGGGATAATTCACTAACAATTATTTTCAAAGAATCATGACCTTTACCAGATAATGCTGAAATTACTGCATTTTTGAACAACTCTTTATTTCCATTTAGAGATAATTGTTCAATTTCCTCAATTACTTTTTGTTCAGCCATACGAAACCCACGGCCAATGACTGCAGGGTGAATGCCTTGAACAACCAATTCCCATGCATTTCTTAGCATTTCAGAGGCGAGAATAACTGTACTTGTGGTACCGTCTTTAGCGATTTTATCTTGTAGAGACGACGCCCCGATAACCATCTTAGCCACCGGGTGCTCGACCTTTGCAGTCTCTAAAACAGTAACGCCATCATTAGTTACCAACGTCCTTCCATCATCATCAATCAATAGTTTATCAAGGCCCTTTGGGCCCAGTGTTGAACGTATTGCTCCAGAAAGAGCGATTGCAGCTTGAACGTTTTTCTTCAAAGCATCCCGGCCAGTTGAGCGAGTGGTGTTTTCAAGAATTTCCTTCTCACCCATAGTTAGGCCACCCACATCATAGACATAAGCGCGACTCAATCTTCATCGACAACTTCGAAATCAGCATCGACAACATCATCGCCGCCAACATCAATGTCTCCATCTTCGCCAGAACCATCCTGTTGTGCCATTTCTGCCGAAGCAGCCTCGTATAATTTAGCAGATACGCCATGCATTGCTTCTTCTACTTCCTTAACTTTAGCTTGTATTGCAGCCTCATCTATACTTTCCAAGTCAAGAGGCTTTCCATCTTCATCTTGAACTAATTTTTCAAGGTCGTCGAGTTGTGCTTTTACAGGTTCAACATCTGAATCTTCTAGTTTATCTCCCGCCTCTTCGATAGTTCGACGTGTTTGATAAACCACCTGGTCAGCCATATTTCTCAATTCAACCTTTGCCTTTCTTCGCTGGTCTTCTTCTGCGAACTCTTCCGCTTCTGAAATTTTAGCCTGAATCTCATCCTCACTTAGAGAAGTTTGAGCCTCGATCTTAACCGATTGCTCCTTTCCAGTCCCCATGTCCTTCGCACTTACATTGACAATGCCATTTGCATCGATGTCAAAAGTCACCTCAATTTGAGGCACGCCTCTTGGCGCCGCTGGTATACCCATCAAAGTAAATTCACCCAGAGTGACATTGTTTTTTGCAAATTCTCTTTCACCTTGTAGCACATGTATTGTTACCGCTGGCTGATTGTCACTGGCAGTTGAATAAATTTCTGAACGACGAGCAGGAATTGTAGTATTTCTTTCAATCATAGTTGTTGTTACTCCACCCAAGGTTTCAATCCCCAAAGTCAGTGGCGTTACATCAAGAAGAAGAATATCTGAAACACCCTCATCTCCAGAAATAATTCCTGCTTGTAAAGCAGCACCCATTGCCACTGCTTCATCAGGATTAATTCCCTTGTATGGCTCTTTACCCGCTTCTTTCTCAACAGCCTCTTGGACAGCAGGAACTCTGGTTGAGCCGCCAACAAGAATTACCTTGTCAACATCTCCTTTCTTTACCCCAGCATCCTTCATTGCTTGTCTGGTTGGGGCCATTGTTTTTTCAATCAATTTTGAAATCAAATCTTCGAACTTTGCACGAGTCAAAGTCATGTCCAAATGCTCTGGTTGACCATCAACCATTGTAATAAATGGCAGATTGATTTGTGTTTGTTGTGTACCTGAAAGTTCAATTTTTGCTTTTTCAGCGGCTTCTTTCAGCCTAGACATAGCCTGAACATCTTTAGATAGGTCAATACCAGTGTCTTTCTTGAATTCTTTTACAAGCCAGTCAATAACCATCTCATCAAAATCATCTCCTCCAAGTTTGTTATTTCCTGCAGTAGCCTTAACTTCAATTTGCGGTTGACCATCAACTTGGTATATTTCTAAAATCGAAACGTCAAAGGTTCCACCACCAAGGTCGTAAACCAAAATAGTTTGGTCATCATCCTTGTCAACACCATAAGCCAAAGCAGCAGCAGTTGGCTCATTGATTATTCTTAGAACCTCAAGACCAGCAATTCTTCCAGCATCCTTGGTTGCTGTTCTTTGTGCATCAGTGAAATATGCAGGGCAAGTGATTACTGCCTGCTTAATTTCACTTCCAAGATATGCTTCAGCGTCTGCCTTCAACTTTTGTAAAATAAATGCTGAGACTTCTTGCGGAGTATACTCCTTATCATCAATTTCAGTCTTCCACTTTGTACCCATGTGTCTTTTTACAGACAACAGGGTTCTATCAGAATTGGTTACGGCTTGTCTTTTTGCTGTGACGCCGATTAAACGCTCACCACCATCCTTAGCAAAAGCAACAACAGAGGGCGTTGTTCTTGCACCTTCTGCATTTGCAATTACTACCGCTTCACCATTTTCTATTGTAGCCACACAGCTATTTGTTGTTCCAAGATCAATTCCTATTACTTTACTCATTTTTTCACTTCCATTTTTCAAAATATGGGTATTCCACCATCATCATCTTCATCATCATCCCCAAAGTCAATACTTACATCGACCGGTTCAGGCACATCATCCTCATCATCTAATGCGGAGCCCTGGGGGGTGAGTTTTAGTGTAACATCAAGGATACCATTAGTCAAAGACCAATCAATAACATCCTCGCACGGGTGAGGTAATTCAATTCTTGCAACAGGTTGAACACCTGCAGACTTCATGATTTTTAACAAACTCCCATCGCTAATCAATGATAATTCAACATCATCTGCATGAATTTCTTCTTTCAAAGCAAAATCAACAGTTACAGACATATTCCAACCGTCAAGATAAATATCATCAACTGGCAACTTCAAGACACCATCATCTTTACTTTCAACTTCAGGAGTTTTTATTTCTACAGGAGTGGCATCAACTTGCAAATCAACACCTAAATTGCTTAGGATGTCTTCCATTGATTGCCCAGATTGGAATAATTTACTTAGGTTTGAAAGGTCGAAATTAAAGTTAACATCGCCCTTTGCAATTTTTTCAGCATCGATACCCATGTTTTCAAATTGAGACCTAAATTGACTCATCAATTTGCGAACTTGTTCTTTATTTAGTGACATTCCCATGCCCTTAAACATCTCAACCATTTGCTCGATTAAATCGTCTTCCCAGTCTTTTCCGCCAACCATTCAAACACCACTACTTAACCATCGGTTACATAGTCCGAGACTGCCACTATATATGAACTTCACGAAAAACGTCAACTTATTTCTTCAGCATTCAAAGCCTCAGCCTTCCGACAACGTAGTACGCCTATTATGATAATTAGCATTACACTCAACGTCATAATATTTGCAATCACCATAACCAAAGAACCGATAGCTAGGCCATACAGTAGCCACAGGAAAAGAGATAATGCTACAATTCCAAAGGTAGGAATTGAAATTCCATCATGTCTTTTGTGAATCCAGACTTGACGGATTTGAGGCCCCCAAGCAATAATCCCAATGACGCCAGCCCCCAAACCGACAGCCTCTATCATTGCGCTCATGTGCCTAGCCCATCATCCAATCTCTATGATTGCTTTGATGTCTTAGAGTTATTATTCCACGGCGCAGGTGGTTTTGAAATATTCAAACTAGAGATTTGCGACCAAGGAATTTCTCTACGCTCTTTTTCACCAACGACATGCATAATTAGTGATATTCCATATGGTAATTTACATTGAATGTTCTTACCATCAATGTTTACAGTGGCAGAAGATGGCTGGTTATCAAAGAATGAAAGTAATGATCTATTATGAATCGCATCTCCTTTGACGCCTTTCACTTTTTTAGAGAACATCTCATCGGTTTCCTTACTCAATCCTAGGTTGTGAACATCCCCTTTAAGCATCAATCCACCGTTTAGATGAACCTCATCCCAAGTATTGAAACCTTCCAAAGTATCAACCAAATCGGGATTTAATTTACCAGGGTTGACCGTTTTCAAGATATCTAGCATGCCAGGTTCATCAACCATCTCTGCTGCTAAATCATCTGGAATTTCTGGCCATTCAAGTCGAAAGTGAGTCATTGAAACAATGACTCTAACATCAGGCCCTTCTTTCAACCCCAATCTCTTATTATGTAGCGCTACTAACAGTTTGGCTTTTCTTGCAATTCTATCGGCAACACCATCGTGATTATGCTTACCACCTCTATTTCTAGTTTGAATAAAATGATGTTCTTTGGTAATTGCAAAAGAGCCCGACCAATGTTTTTGTTCCACAACCAGAATCGTATTACCGCCAATAATTACCATATCGATTTCTCTTCTTCCACCATCTGGGTCGGGTATTCTCACCGATTCGTATACTTTCCATCCATTTTTTTTGCCAGCAGCCCTAGATAGTTTAGATAACCGCATTTCGGCTAATTCACCAGCCCTATGAATATCATCAGGGGGGAATTTTTTACGCCTTTCTCGCCACCAAGTCCAGCGTTTTTTGAAACTCATAATCACACATCACAATAAGTCGGCCACACTTTCTACAACTATGTCAGGCATTTCATCATCCCCGGCTCCAATATTTTCCAAATCCTCTAAAGTGGCTTCCCCTGATAAAACTAGAACCCCAACACAATTGGCTCTTGAAGCCATTGCAATATCAGTATACAAACGGTCTCCAACCATGGCACACCGGGAAGGGTCAAGGCCTAAAGCCTCAATTTTATGAATAATCATTCCTGGATTTGGTTTACCGGCAATATGAACAGGCTCAACTCCCGTGGTGGCCTTGAACATGGCAAGATAGGCTCCCACATCAGGCAATCCACCCTCTGGAGATGGACAAACCATGTCGGGGTGACTTGCAACCAAGGGCACCCCTGAGTGTAGATGTATGCTGGCGGTTGAGATCTTATTGTAATTTATTTCAGTATCATAACCCAATACGACAAATTGTGGCGTTTCACTTTCTGTTGAGATTCCCGCATCTTCGAGCATTTCTTTCATCCCTCCAGTGCCAACCAACCACGTGTCAGTGACATTATTATTATCTAACCAAGCAAGTAAATCATGAGTTGAAAGCAAAACATCTTCAGGTGTTGCAGGGATTCCCAAACTATTCAATTTCAATAGGTATTGCTTGACTGAACGACTGGAATTATTGGATAAAAAGAAACGCTTAATGCCTTTTTCCTTACATCTTTCCAAGAAATCCAAAGCTCCTGGAATAAGTTGGCCACCAAGATAAATCGTACCATCAAGGTCCAGAAAAACAGCATCAATTTCGTTTAACTCCTTATTCATTTCATCACCTAGAACATTAATGTCTTAAACATAAACCAAGGCGAATGCAGGTTTTCTTGCGCCTCTTTACTTGCGATCATTTCAGTCATCATTTCTTGCAATGCAGGCTTTCTGCTCGCTTTACCAACAAACCAGTTTAATAACCATTTACGCCGACTTAATTTTTGCATATTAAAAGAATTTTTCAATTCCGGGCCAAGAACGCCCCATAATTCCTCTTGATAAGCGCTGTGAGGGATTTCTTCTATGATATGCCTTGCAGCCATCTCTCCGCTAACCAATGCATTACCAACACCTTCTCCAGAAAAAGGGTCGATAAGAGATGCAGCATCGCCAACCAATCTAATTCCATTCATCGTGTTTCTACGTGGTTGCAACTTTTGCTTTTTTCTTGGCGAACCAAACGGTAGTTGCCACCCCTTAGCACTTCCAGGCACCATTTCCGCATCTCTAAAACGTTCTTTGAAAAGCGTATGATTGGCAATTACATCCTTTTGCATTGCCTTGAGTTTCTTCTTTTGTTTATCCATTAAACTCATCACCATCCCAATTCCGACATTGACTACACCTTCAGAAACCGGGAATAACCAAAAATACCCCGGCACCACAGAATCGACAAAGTGAATTTCTATATCTCCTGAAGAATCATTACAGCCCTCGACATTTCTCCAATATTCACGGTATCCGCCACAATAGTGAGTCCTGTCCACCATCGTTTCTTCATAAGTATCTTCGACTAAAGCCTTAGCAACCGGGCACCGATATCCTCCAGCCCCGATAATTTCTTTAGAATAAAAAGACATTTCTTCACCTTTCCTGCCGCCAATTTGAACGGTAATTCCAGAAGCATGACGGTCATCTTTACTGCCTTTTCCAGGGTCTCCTCCTCCCTTTCCATCATCGAAAAGAACCGATTTAACATCTCCTCCTTGAATTACTACTCCGCCAGCATTGCGAACATGTTTTTGACATTCATCGAAAAGCAAATGGTCGAATTGAATTCGCGGTAATGAATAACCAGCTTCCATTTTTTCAACATCATCTTCTGGTAAAGCAATACGAACAGTGTGTCCCTTTGGGGATGAAAATTTTATTCCAGTGACTCGAAAATGTGGCGTATTTTCCAATTTATCTTTGACCCCCAAATCTCTTACATGGCCCAATGATTTTCCACCAACAGCATCACCACAAATCTTGTCTCTTGGCCAAATTCCCTTTTCGACGAACAAAACCTTCTTTCCGCCCTTTGCCAAATATCCCGCAGCAGAGCAACCCCCCGGGCCACCACCAACTACGATTACATCATAATTGGTGCCGTTTTTAGGCATTGAACCAGTATCGATTGGCAACTCCCAAGAGCGCAAATCACTAGCCATGTACTGGGCAGATGGCATCCGCTTCTTGAGGCTTCGCGTCGAACATTAATTCATATTATCAAATTACAACCATTAGGCTCATGCGGTGAATTTACCTCCCCACGGTATGGGCGAGAATTCTACAACATCTTCAGGCGCCGATTTTCTCGCCCAAAACATATCCCTTGAACAAAGACGCAAAGCGATATATGCCCTTCTGGTTGTTACTTTGGTTTGGGGAGCAACTTTCATTTGGATGAAACAGATACTTAATGAATTAGAATTAGAAAAGGTCGAGTTTGGTAAAAATGGAGTAGTGGCGACTGTAGTAGCAGCTAGATTTGCAATTGCTAGTATTGTAATGCTGGCTCTTTTCCCTAAAGCCAGAAGCGCTTTGACCAATAAAATGATGTGGAAAGATGGTTCATTATTAGGTATATTGCTGTTTTTTGCCTACTTTTCTCAAATGATTGGCCTAGATGATATAGACCCTTCCGTATCAGCATTTCTTACATCACTCTATGTTATTTTTACTGCAATCATAACAACCTTTCTAGCCAAAAAGAAACCAACAAGGATTCTAATTTCAGGTGTTTTACTGGCTACATTCGGTGCAGGATTCATTGAAGGGCCACCCCATCTCTCATGGGGGATTGGAGAGATTTTAACAGTGATTTGCGCAGTACTATTCGCATTACACATCATTTTCACACAACGAATCACCCTTCGAAGAGATCCAATTGGTGTATCTACGACATCCTTCATCGTAGTAACTATTTCATCAATTTTGATGGTATTTATTTTAGGCGATGGAACAGATGCAGGGCAGTGGACTTTGGTAACTTCAGAAGGAGTGATTATTCCCCTACTCTTACTTGGCTTAGGAGGGACATTCTTTTGTTTACTAATATTGAATTTATTCCAAAGATACCTTCATCCTGTTCAAGCAGCAATAATTTATGCTCTTGAGCCGGTTTGGGCCACTGCCTATGGACTTGGTTTAGGGATGGTTGATTGGAGTTTATGGATTGCTATTGGCGGGGGCTCCCTATTTATTGGCAACATTTTAGTCGAGATTCTTGGTAAAAACCCAGATTCCCAAGAAGAAGAATAACCAAATCGAGCGCATCGTTCAAAACCCGCCTTTTACTGGAGTGTTGTAGGGGAATGAGTCTATGTCAGATAATTCACAAAATGATTTCGAGGGCTTTGGAAGCAAGGCAGTACATTCAGGAACAAAACACGTTGGAGATGCAGTAAATACTCCAATTTTTCAATCTTCAACATATAAGTTGACAGATGAAAGATATGCTGGATGGGCAGCAGGGGCTCACCACGCACTGCTTTATGCGCGAATAACATCAGTAAACGCAGAGGCAGTTTGTGAGAAAATGTGCGCCTTGGAAGGGGGAGAAGATGCCGAAGTTTTTGCTTCTGGGATGGCCGCTATATCAACCACATTGATGACATTTCTTTCCGCCGGAGACCACATAGTCGCTTCAACAGATGTATATGGCGGGACTTATGGATTGTTAACCGAAGAACTTCCCAGATTTGGAATTGAAGTATCTATGGCTGATATGACAGATCCTTCTTCATACGAAGCCGCAATCCAACCAAACACCAAAATACTCTACATTGAAACATTAACCAATCCAGTTTTGAAAGTATGTGATATAGAGGCGATGGCTAAGATTGCCAAAAAGCACGATTTATTGTGCATCGTGGACAATACTTTCACATCACCATGGGGGTGTCAACCATTATCATTGGGCGCAGATTTAGTAATACATTCAACAACAAAGTATCTTGGAGGCCACTCGGATATTATTGGCGGCACAGTTGTCGGCTCAAGAAAAAACATCGAGAATATATTCCATCGCAAAGTGCATTTTGGAGGAAGTGCAGACCCTCACAATTGTTACTTGCTTGAGAGAGGTATGAGAACACTTCATGTTAGGATGCCAAAAATATGTGATAACGCAGCAGAGTTGGCTACTAGGTTAGAAAATCACCCAATGGTTGAGAAAGTAAATCACCCAACTCTCAAATCTCATGATAATTATGAAGTCGCTCAAAGAATCATGCCAAAAGGTACTGGAATGATTGGCTTTGTAGTCAAAGGCGGAGACGCCGGAGCCCTATCATTTATGAGGGGGCTGACAATGATATACGAAGCAACGAGTTTAGGTGGCGTAGAATCATTAGTAGAGTGCCCATTTAATTCTAGCCACATGATGATTCCAGAAGATGTACGTCATGCAGCAGGGCTTGTTCCAGGCTATGTTCGAATAAGCATCGGAATTGAAGACATTGAAGATTTGTGGGCAGATATTGAAAGAGGATTTGCCAACATAAAGTGATTAACGTTCACCCGTATCTTTGAGTAGTGATGCGATTGCATCATCCCACGAATCTTTCATTTCTTTCAAATTATTTTCTTCACAAGATAGAAGATTTTCACCTGCTAAAACCAAGGCCTTTGTAGCTACCATCCAAGCGCCAGCACGGTTTCTAGCATCGCCATCAAAATGCCACTCTTGTCCTGAGGAGCGACCAACTGCGAGCAACCAAGCCCATGCCGCCGCTGCCTTTTCAATAGAATCATGTCTTGCAGTAGCCATTCTTTCAGCTTTACCCAAACCATCTATCAAGCCAACACGAACGAGGTCATGGATATGGCCAGTAGCCCCACCAATCTCCCCAACTTTTGTGGTAAATCTAGCGACTAATTTCGCAGCCTCTCTTGCAGAATCTAAACTTTTCAAAAATGTCCCAAATGGCTTGGGTTTTCTATTTTGCTTTTGCCAAATCTGCTCACCCTCATCACCATCAATTCCTATACTTACAAGAGCAGAAAGGCCGTAATCTTCCCATAAAGCGGTCAAAATATCTCCACAACTAGCACCATCAATAACCTCAACACTCGGGGTTTTTCTTTCGGAAATTTCCCCTCTTGCATTAATTCTAATCCCCTCTTCTTGTTCACTAACTTCTTCAATACTCGCCAATAATATATGCCCTGCTAAGTCTCTTTCATCTGCAGAACCGGGAGTGTTTTCCAGAGCCAGAATTACATCTGAATGTTCTAGAGTTCCAACCCAAGCGGAATTTATGATCAAACCATCTTCAATAGAATCGAGAATTGAACGCTTAATGGCTTTAGTAATCACTCCTTCATTCATAGTTAATCCTTGCCAAGCATCAATAATCTTCTCGACCCCTTCAACCGCTTCATTCGGCAGTAGTTTATCCTGCGGCCATCCCCCCGGCTTCCAAATTGCTTCAACATCAAGTATTGAAGGTAAAAACGGCGGAAGCATCGATAGAGCCAAATGATGAATGAAAGAAGACTCTTTCTTCGACACTTTATTCATCGCCTCAAACCCAATTACAACAATTTGGCCGTTTTTGAAAGTGAATTTAATGCAACCCGCTTCTGAAGAATTTGATTCTATTATGGCTGAAGCATCGACATCTTTGGTATGCCAAATTTTTACACCACCAATTTCATCGGTTTTGAAATCAAATCTAGAACGGCCTAAGACATCGTCAACCCATTCATTAGGAGGGTTTGGATTAGGGCCTGTGCACACAAAACCACCTTTCCATGAAAAGAAATACATCCCACGCTTTGCATGTTCTTCCCAAGGCAACATCCTAAGGGTGAGGTTAGAGAAGTTTTGCAGTCCGGCCAAATATCCTTGCTTCCCATCTCCACGACGGATGAATGAAGCACTTCCAAATGAACCAGATGTGAATTTGCCCACAGTACTGAATTCCTCATCATGGCAAGCATGCAAGGAGCCTGCAAACGCCTTTGCAACAGGATCTCCTCTTTTAGCCATCATTCTTTTCCCGAGCCATTTAATGTCATTTTTCTTTGAGATTACCCTTTCTAATCCCCTAAGCGTTTTAGTAACCGGGTCTGTTCTGCCCCAGCGCAATTTCCCCTGCCAAGTCATTGCAGGTAGGTGTGAGCGAGGGTTCTCGAGTAATCTACCGAGCTCCTTTGTAATTTTTTTGACCGTAGCCTCATTAGCGTGTTTTGTTCCACGCATCCGCACTCTCGTTTTCTTTTGCCCAGGGAATTCAACTTTAGATGGTCCGGCCATAAATCCCCCTCAAACCTTCCAACAGAGCCGATGGTTTGAGACCTTCGCGCGTTGGGTTTGAAATTTCCAAAAATTTTTTACAAAAATAATTCCATTTTCAACAATATAATTCATCAAATAGAAACCTGCCCACCAATCATGGCCGAAGTCACTTTACTTGGGATTGCCCAAGATGGCGGAAGGCCTCAACCATCTTGCCTCAAAGATTGTTGTCAAGACATTCAACCTAGTGAAATATCATTTCCCACATCTATTGGAGCGACCTTCGCCGATGGTACAAAACACCTTTTTGATGTCACTAGAAATTTAGGCCAACAACTCAAGATTTGGAATGAAAATCAACCGAGCCATGTTTGGTTAACCCACGCCCATTTTGGACATGTAGATGGCCTTGGATTGTTCGGTCGAGAAACCATCGGCGCAAAAAACATCAAATTATACGCATCCTCCAAAATGACTGATTTAATACATGCCACACCACAATGGTCTTTGATGGTAAAACAAGGTGTTTTTGAAATAAATACATTTCAAACCGGCGATATAATTGAATTTGGCACAGAGAGTATAGAGCCAATAATTATCCCTCACCGCGATGAATTATCAGATATGCACGCATTTATTATTAGAGGGAAAGATAATTCACTATTATATCTCCCAGACCATGATACCTGGGAGGAAACTCTAGACTCATTTGAATGTAAATTAATTCGCGAATGGTTGAAGAAATACAATATTGATGTTGCTTTAATCGACGGAACCTTTTGGTCTCAACACGAATTAACAGGACGTTCACAAAAAGAGGTGCCACATCCTCCAGTAAGTCAAACAGTGGCACATTTAGGCACCAGATTGCCAGATGACCCAGAACTGTATTTTGTACATTTAAATCACACAAATCCACTTTATGATAAATCTAGTTCAGCCCATAAAACAGTAGAATCAATGGGCTGGAAGGTTGCCGTTCAAGGAATGAAATTAACGCTATGAGGCCTTTTTCACTTCTTCTGGAACAAATGTCAATGTAACCCAGGTAATTGTAATACTTTCTCCAGGGTCATTTCCAAACGGCAGAGCATGACTTGTTTCAACAGTAATGTCTGAATAATAAACACCTTGCATCCTATATGACTCACCCATGATTGTTCTAATTTCATCTAATTCCATTTCGGAGCCTGATTCCGAATATTCCCCAGTGCCGTTTTCCGCCCAGCGATACTTAAGTTCTCCATTTGTTTCAACCGAGGCCATCAATTGATTTGTTTCATCGCAGTTATCGGTCTGTCGCGCACCATCCTGGATTTGATCATGAGGGCCATTAACATCTGAAAAGTCTGGACTTGAAATAACCGTGTCACATTCCTCAGTGATGCCTTCATTTGCAGTTTCATCAAATGTAACATAAAGGGCGAGGGAGATTACAGCATTAGAGGTTTCAAGAACCTCATAACTAACTCCGACAGTTTCACCATCGCCTATGAATAGTGTTTCTGTTTTGATATTTTGAATTACAGTATAGTTTAGTTGATATCCAGAGTTACTACTACTTGCAGAATCATCTTCTGGGGCCAAGGTAACATAACTTCCTTCCATAACCCCCACTACTGCTAGTAGTACAACTGCCCCAATTGCCGACACTTTTCTTGCCGGGAAATTATACCTTCCAAACGGATTTCCTGTTGAATTTTCACGCTTCCAACAAAACAGAAAGTGAACCAGAAAAGCAGCACCCATTCCAGGAACAGATGGGAAAATTCCATCCGCACCACTCCAGTTGACATCCACAAGTGGAAGAAGAATTGTCCATCCAATAACCCCAACAAACGCAGCAACCATCATAGAAATAGAATGAGTAGTATCTGGCTTATATCCAGCCCATCTAATAATTAGTAATGGAACAAATACCCCTCCTAAACCATACACTGCAAGTACGACAAGTGCGAATACCGAATCGCCGCCCGGCACATATAGTCCAGCGACAGAAATCGCTGTAGCAAAAGCAGCGACAAATAATGTAACTTTCTTAGTGGTCTTGTGATCTTCTCTCCACTCTGGTTTGATATCATCAGTAATAGCGGCAGTACAAGCAAGAACCTGACTATCAGCAGTAGACATAGTTGCGGCAAAAATCGAGGCAAGAATCATACCAACACCAACCGCAGGCATAGTATCCATTGCTAGCATAGGGAGTCCAAGTTCAGGGTCAAAGTCATTTTCACTAAATATGACTCTACTTGCAAGCCCGATAAATGTCATCAAAACTAGGAAAGGAGTTTGCCAAACAAAGAACCAGATCATAGCCTGCTTACGGTCTTTATCAGTGCCTAGCGTCATAACTCGCGATACAACTTGTGGCTGTCCAGCAACAGCCAAACCTCCCAAGAAGAATGCGAAAGCCCACATTGAAAGGCCAAATATCAGGTCAGGTGGCATAATATTGGTTAGTGCAGGGTCTTGTGATTCCAAACCTGAATCAAGTCCACTAATCCCTCCTACGTTACCAAGAGCAATCCAGCAAAGAATAAATGAACCAACAATCATAACACATGATTGAACAGCATCGGTCCAAATTGATGCCCTAATTCCCCCAGCATAACAATAGGCTACAACTAAAACAAAACCAATCAAGATTCCAACAAGTTCTGGCCAGCCCATCATTACAAGTAACGCCTTTCCACCAGAAGTAAGTTGAGCAGCAGCGTATATGCTTAGAAACAATACAGATAGTACAGCGGCTAGTTTTGCTTCGGGCGCTCCTGCCTTTTCAGCAACAAGTGAAGACAGAGAACGCACTCCCCTATCGCGACCTTCTTTTTGGATAAACTTGTACAACCACGCCCATGCAAGTATTTGTCCTAACATAGACATAATAGCCATCCAGATGATATTATATCCCATCATGTAGGTAAATCCAATTGCTCCAATGAACATATATCCCGAATTCCAAGTACTAACTGCGGAAAGCGCTGCAAGTGCCGGATGCATACCCCTTCCAGCAACTAAGTAATCATCAGTAGTATCTTTTTTGACTCTAATTGATGCAAGACCTACGCCAGCAAATAGGAACATAAAAAACAGAAATGAAAGTATAATAATTACATTACCACTCATATTTTTCCCACCCTCTATTTCCAACGAAGCAGAGCCCTCTCTTCAACTTCACTTGTGATTGCTGGGAAAATCAAACAATTTAATCTCCCACCTTCAATTTCGGCAAGTTGACCAATTGTTGTACATGTTATTTTTTCATCATCAGTCCCCATATCTGCACAAAGTACCACTGTACGTTCATTCAAATTCTCACTAAGAAATAATTTACAAGCATCATTCCGCATGGATTCTAAAGGAGAGCCGCCATTCATATTGTCTATTGACTCATCCAATTTATTTTTCATTAAACGCAATGATTCTACTGCATCTGCTGGCTGCATTGGAATTTGTTGACCCGTACCCGCTCCTGTAGGGTCAAGATCTAATAATGCCAAAGTATGTTGATTTTGAAGTAGGTTGGCAGCAATAACTTCTAGCGGTGAAGTTGCTACCCATCCACTATATGGATAGGTAATTGTTGTTTGACGGCCAAAGCGATAATTTGAGAGCCCAATACTTCCTGTCACTAGGGTAGTAATCGAAATTCCATGAAAAACCAAACACTCAACACCAGCTTCTATTGCTTGTAATTGTAAATCTACATGGGTAGTTGCTTGTAATGGGTCTCCAACAACCAACAAAGCAACAAGGCTTTGTTTTGCCAACTCAAGTATTTCGGCCGGATTTTCAACTTCGGGGCGCATTACCTTTTCAATAGGCCCAATGTCGTTTTCTAGAGATTGCAATTCATTCTCCGGCCATAGAGCAGTATATGCTTCATAGCGCCTAAAGTCAGCAGATTTTGCAGCATTTCTTGCCTCGATAGTCATAGCACCAAGTCGACCAGGTCCCATGCCAATTAACAGCAACCCAGATTTTGGTAAACTCCCTCTATCTTCAGCCGTCATCCTCAAACCTCACTCTTGCTTAGATAGGGCGAAGCCCATGCGTCATTTGAGAGTGCCGAGTGCAGAAACCCAACATTGGCTAGATTTTTGCCGAAGCCGTCAATGGCTTCAAACAGGCGCCGGGGTTCTATCATTGGAAGATGGACTGAGGGGCATTCCATTGTCAGAAGATGCACCGCCAGAAAATGATAAAAGATGGAGCGGCAATACAATTTTTTTATCGAAAGGCATCACAAAAGGCCCAGAACATTGGAGCGAGCGACTTTCACCAAAGATATTCGAGGAAATCAAAAACCAAATACCCAATTCCTATGAAATCCAAGGAGATATCTTGATTGTCAAACTAGAAGAAGAAATTCGCAAGCATGGCATAGCAATTGCCCAGGCCATGCTTAGTCAATTACCATCAGTAAGATTGGTGTGCGCGGATAATGGTGTAATTGGAGACTTCCGCGTGAGAGACCTTCAACCACTTTGCTCAAGAAATAATAGTTTTTCAACAAGAACCCAAATCCGAGAAAATGGAGTGATAATTTCTACAGATCCCGCCAAAGTATACTTTTCAGCGAGATTGTCAAAGGAGAGAGAAGATAATTTATCAGCGGCTAAGAAATTGAGAAACAAACTAGGGCGCCCGCTTAGAATATGCGACCCATATGCAGGGGTCGGTCCAAGTTTGGCACCACTACTTAGAGAAAAAGACCTAGTTTCACAGTGTTTTGCAGGCGATTTAAATCCCGATGCCTTCAAACTGCTAAATGAAAACATCACCCACTTTATTTCAAAATCAGAGAAGCCACCATCTCCTCTAGCGGTCAAAAATATAGATGCTAGAGATTGGACTACAGAACTTCAAGAAGAGTCAATAATAGATTATTTATTGGTCAATTTACCCCACCATAGTTTACAACATTTACCAGAATTATTACCACTCCTTTCAAAGAACCACCCCACAGTTATTCGTGGCTGGGCAATCATTGACAGAGATTCACTTAATAATCAAGATAAAGATATTAGGTCGATGATTGAATTAGCAGGAGGAAAACTCGAATCTATTGACTGTAGTGAAATCAAAGGATTCTCCTCGAGTAAGATTTTCATGCGTTTTGAATCATGGCAAACCTTTGGTTGAAGCGTTTAATTCATCAAGCCTAACCTCTTGGGGTCAAACATGGGCGTTATTGCAAAGTGTGACTGTGGGGTCGAAATAGATATTACAGGAGTAACACCAAGAAAAGATGGCACTAAAGTATGGTGCCGTGTTTGTGGCGCCACAATCATACACCATCATGATGAGTAATATTGTAACGATTTATTCAAGAACCTCGGGTTATAGCGCCCAACATGACTGATTTAGTTGGCCAAGTGGATGAAAGAGGGCTCGCCATCTCCCCCACACTTCCCACCGAGTGCAAAAATTTCTTAATCGATATAGACGGAACTATCTGTGAAGACATTCCAAACGAAGAGCCGGAACGAATGGCTACTGCAGAATGCTTTGAAGGGGTCGCAGAACAAATCAATAAGTGGTATGACGAAGGCCACCAAATATGTTTTTTCACAGCCAGGGCCGAAGAACATAGAGAAGTAACCGAAGAGTGGCTTTCCACCCATGGTTTCAAATGGCATAGTTGCTTATTTGGAAAACCTCGTGGCGGAAATTATCATTGGATTGATAATCATATTGTTAGAGCCACCCGCTTCAAATCTAAAATGACCGAATTCGTTAAAAAAACGGTTGAAGTAGAAGTTTTTGATGACTAACAAATAACCGAATCATTGAGAAAGGGCATACTTTACGCCTTGTCATGCGTTCCGATTCAATCCGAGTATTTCTCATGATTTTCGTGATGGCTGGCGCTACTTTATCGGGTTGCTTTGCTAATGATGAAACATCTGGAATGCCGAATGGCGACGACTTGGAAATCACAGGAGAATTAGTCGCTGGTGATTGGGCCGATGTCAAATTAATTGCAAACTCTGACCTAAGCGTTTACATCCCATATTTCTTGATGGACCCAGGAAGTAATCGTGCACAAAACGGGACAGTACTCAACATCGAATCTGGAGATAGCGAAAATGTTAGGTGGCTTCTTCCTCCAAGAAATACAGATGCTATGCTGTTAATTGGCGACTATGGAAGGACCAACTGGCCAATTAGAGCCGCAAATGAATCTTGGATGGATTGGTCTACAAACCCGTCTAATGGTGGTGCAATCACGATTTCTGAGAATGGGGATAACGGAACTTGGAATTGGTTGACATCGAGCGATGATGATGGAGGAGATGTTGAAATTAAGAAATTCCAGACTACTAGAGCACAACGTTCAGACTTAACTATGGATGATGGTGTTGATGCTTCAGGAGGATGGGTAGATGGCCGTTCAGTTTACGAGTGGGTTGAATTCATCACAGACGAAACCCCCGACCCCCTAGACCTTGCAGATGGCGCAGTAGGTTATTTGGATCGTTGGATTGGTAACGGTAATCCGGCATATGAAGACGCAATTACTTACTTTGAAGGAGTATTGAAAGGCTATGGGCTTAGGACAGAAATCCATAGATTCCAATCTGGTACATTATGGGCGGTCAATATTTGTGGTTACAAAGATGGAACCATGTTCCCAGATGAGTGGCTTGTTTTTGGCGGACACTTCGACATCGCCCCTTATGCAACCCCGCCAACCGCTTTTATTCCAGGAACTGATGACCAAGGATATGGTACACGAACAGGGGCATATGATAACACTGCAGGCTCTTCAATGGTCTTAACAACAGCAGGAGCATTAGCAGACTTTGATGCTCGAAGAACTATGGTATTCTGTCTTTGGTCAAGTGAAGAAGAGGGGCTTTGGGGCTCTTCTGCATTCGCTAATGATTTGCCGGCTGGTGTGACGGTTTCTAATTATCTAAATTTAGATATGGCAGGAATAAATTATCCTGGCGACTATGCTCTTTCGGTATACTTAGGGCCAGATGGCACAGGTGACGTGATTGACCAGCCAGGCATGTATCACATGGCAGAATGGATAGGCTCTGATGCATTAGATCTCGCCTATCAAATAGAGCGAGGAAAAGCAGAATGGGCCGCAGGAGGAGAGAGCCCATTATGGCAAAATCAATATGAAGACGTTGTCGCAATATATGAATCACCAACTGCTAGAAGCGACCACGACCCATTTCAACAAATTGGAGTAGCAACTCTTGGATGGAATGGTGTTGTTGACGGCTTCCCTTGCTATCACAAAACCTGTGATAAGTTGGAAACTTTGGAAGAATATATGGTTACTGATAACGCCACTGGAGTTGCTAACCTTGCCCACTCATGGGATATTGTTACTTGGTGGGCAGTATTTGCCTTCCTTCATATGGACCAAGCCCCAGTGCCTAACGAACTTTGAAAATCCAATATATTTTTCAAGGCAAATTTGTTTTAGAACAAATATCGATTTTAGACTAGAAGTTGCAGTTG
>Ga0208639_1000748_pt1 | contig 23936 bp, 19 predicted proteins | sample ETNtaG_33_FD_185772 | JGI IMG/M metagenome (GOLD analysis project Ga0208639, IMG submission 185772) | Marine microbial and viral communities from oxygen minimum zone, Eastern Pacific Ocean - ETNP201310SV76 (SPAdes) (version 2) | ecosystem: Environmental > Aquatic > Marine > Oceanic ...
CCCATATGCTCATCATAACCAAAAACAGAGGTTGTCGCACCTATTTCAGCGCCCATATTGCATATGGTTCCCTTTCCAGTGCAGGAGATAGTATTTGCTCCTGGTCCAAAATATTCAACAATGGCACCGGTCCCCCCTTTGACAGTTAGAATGCCTGCGACCTTTAGAATTACATCCTTTGCTGATACCCATTTACTCAATTTTCCAGAAAGTTTAATTCCAATAAATTTTGGAAATTTCAATTCCCATGGCATTCCTGCCATAACATCAACAGCATCAGCCCCACCTACGCCAATGGCTATCATCCCCAAACCACCTGCATTGACAGTATGGCTATCAGTTCCGATCATCATGCCTCCTGGGAAAGCATAATTCTCCAGAACTACCTGGTGAATTATACCAGCCCCGGGTTTCCAAAATCCGATTCCATATTTATTTGAGACCGATTCTAAAAAATCATAGACCTCACCATTGACATCCATCGCTTGAGCTAGATCGATGTTTGCACTTTTTTTTGCTTGAATCAGGTGGTCACAGTGGACAGTGGATGGAACAGCAACCTTATCTCTACCCGCCATCATAAACTGGAGCAAGGCCATCTGAGCTGTGGCATCTTGCATAGCAACACGGTCAGGTGAGAAGTCAACATAGGATTGTCCTCTATCATAGGCCTTATCAGCATTCCCAACAGACAAATGAGAGTATAATATTTTTTCAGATAGAGTTAGTGGGGTATTTAAAATGTCACGTGCAGAGTCAATACGGTCTGCCATACGAGAATAAACATTTTGAATCATTTCTAGATCAAACATATGGTTTTGTACTCCAAAATAATTTAAAAATCTTGATTTAGAATAAATCGAAACTTTTTTATATAATCAAGAGTATGAATCTACTTGAAAACAACAATACTTTCCAACGCACTTGATGGTCAGTTTATCTTATTTTCGAACTATGCTTAGACACTTTGGTTATATATTGATCTTGCATAACATTGTCTTCTCTTCTGTTACAAAACAAATGATAAGAAATGATTCAGAGATCATTATTCTTGAACTGAACATAGAAGCCAATACAGAATCTGACCTCTTCCCTATTTCAATATTGATAGGATTACCAAATGAAGAGATTCCCACAACACTGATCAATTATGAAAATGAATCAATAATTCCTTTTAATACACAACAAAAAGCAGATATAGGTTTTGAATGGGTCAATAGACAGAGGCTGCAAGGTCTTGAGACAGCAACTCTAAGACTTTCTCCTGTAATTAATGAAGAATCCTACCATAAAAGGATCATAATCAAAATAGAGTTCATAGGAGCATTTAATGAATACAGGACACCATATTCCTCTGAAATTGAATTATTGCAAAATCGAGTCATCAATTGGTCAATTGCAAAAGATTGGATACAAAAAGATGAATTCAATTTGAATAGGATGACCGACCTGCCCATTGGAAGATGGTTTCAATTTTTTTTGAATAAAGACGAGATGTCAGCAATAAAGTTTTCTCTATTAGATTCTTTGATTGAGGATATCTCAGAAATTGATCCAAGATCTTTCTCAATCTATATGAGCCAGGAACTAGGCAGGCCAAGAGTCAATTCTTTTAATCAACCATTACTTGATAATCTTACTGAAATTTCAATTTTAGTTACAGGCGAAGATGATGGATCATTCGACAATGATGATAAAATCATTTTTTATGGAAGAGGACCCTCGGGATTTGATTTCTCAAATAATGATCTTGAATGGAATCAAAATATTTACTTTACTTCAAACTCATGTTGGCTTCTTATACCAGATAATATGCAACTCAGAGGAAAACGTGTAACTGAGGTAGAGCAACCACAATCAGGTATTCTACTAGATTATGGTATTTCGTCACATCACTTAGAATCAGACTTGATTAATCTTGATGCATCAGGAACAGAATGGGTTGGAAACCCAATCCCCTCTGGTGGTTCACAACCAATCGTCCTAGATTTACCGACACCGAAAATAGGTGCAGATATTTCAATATTAGCTAGATTTAGAGGACATTCTCTAACAGAGACCTCACTATCAAATCATCAATTGAGCATTAGATATGGTAATGTCAATGGAGAGCAATTAGGCTCGTTGACCGATTGGACTGGAAATTCCTCTAGGCAGTTTTCAACCATCACCCAAGGTCTAGATCTAGATGATGGAATGAATATCTTTTACGTAAAAAACCTTTCCACAGATGCTAATTCATATCCTTATTTGGATTATTTCCAATTGCACTACAGCAGGGAACTTCATTTTGAGCAGAGCTATGAATTTCTAGCACCTATTTCTAATGAAGATCTAAGATTTTTCTTTACAGGCCAAAGGCCATCAGATATAAGACTATGGGATATTAGTGACCCATCAAATATTGCTAGTCTTGATATTGATGATCAAGGGTATTGCAATGTGTCTCCTCAATCTAATGATCATAGTCGTTTAATTATCTTTACCGAAACAAACTTGAATTACTTAAGTGAAATAATACCCAGAAATAATCAATCTTTTGAAATACTTCGTCAGACAGGCTTGCAAGCAGACTATCTTGTTATTGGACCCAGTAATTTCAAAGATAAGGCTGAAGATCTATTAGCATTAAGAAACCCTGCAGTTTACGCAGACATCGAGCAAATATATCTGGAGTTCAGCTCAGGCAATCCTGATCCATTGGCAATCCGTAGTTTCATACAATGGACTCAAGAAAGGTGGTTACCACCATATCCTAGCTGTGCTTTATTTCTGGGAGATGCCGGATATGACTATAGGAATATAACAGGGCAATCTACTATTATAGTCCCTACGATCCAGGTACAATCATCAAGAACCTATGCGACAGATGATCTCCTGGCCGCTGTCTATGGTAATATACCTGAAATAGCTACAGGCAGATTTCCTGCAAGAAATGAGCAAGAGGTGGTGGATTTTGTAGATAAAGTGATCAATCTAGAGACTGATCCAGAATTAGGACCTTGGCGGCAAAGAATCACATTAATTGCTGATGACGCAGCAAGACCTGAGCCTAAACATGGATCGATAAACACTGGCAAATCCCACACCCTTAATTCGGAGCAGTTAGCATCAGTGGTACCTCCGTCAATCTACATTGACAAGATATACATGATGGAATTTCCAGAAGTTAGTGATGCATCTGCATATGGAGTTATCAAGCCCGGTGCTACAGAGGCACTATTTAATGCTCTTAGCACAGGGACAGCAATTATTTCTTATATAGGCCATGGATCGCCATATCAGCTGGCACAGGAAAAATTACTGGATATGAATCGTGGTGATCTAAACCAAATTAATACAGGAACTAAACTACCCATTTGGATAGTAGGGACCTGTTCCTTTGGCCATTTTGATGACCCAATTACAGAATCATTTGCCGAAGAATTAATCAGGTCTCCAATGAATGCAGCTGCAATGGTAATTGCAACTAGTCGCCCAATTACCGTTGTTGGAAATGAACGTTATACTCTTGATATTTTTGAAAAAATTTTTGAGAACAATAATGTAAGTGAAGATAAAGTAGGAATAATATTACAATCAATTAAGGATGGAACGAGTGAATCTCAATATTTTCATTTGTTTGGAGATCCAGCAATGAAACTACCTATGCCCTTTGATACATTAACCACCTTAAATATTTCTCCCGATACACTCAAAACCCTAGAAACTGCACATTATTATGGAGAACAAAATTCTATTGCTGGGAATGGAAGTGGATATGTAATAATGAGAGATGCACCACGACACGTCACTCGAGAATATGAGATCTCATCTGAAACTTATTCACTATCATATATTCTTCCTGGAGCGACATTATTCCGAGGTCAATTCTCATTTTCCGATCAATCAATTGATGGTGAGATTCGCATTCCCCAAGATATATCTTATTCAAATGACCCCGCATCTCTTTTGGTTTACATACATAATGAACAAAATGAAGCTCGCTCTGCTATCAGTACAATTTTTTTATCAGGTGGAAGTCCTACTGATGACAATTTTGGTCCTCAGATCTCATTTGAGAATGAACATGGTACGAGACTTGAAAATGGAGACCATTTTTCTAAAAATGGACACATAACAATAAGGTTTTCAGACCCCTTGGGAATAAACTTAACTAATGAGACTGGACATGAAATCATAATTAACGATTTAAGCATTCTCCAATCAACTATAGCAACAAACGAATTTTTCTATGAACAGAATAGCATTACAACTGGAACAATAATATATAATGCAAATGATGAATTGGTCCATATAAGGGTAAAAGCGTGGGACAATGCAAATAACCCATCTGAAAAAGAAGTAAAGCTATTTAAATCATCCAATAATGTTTTACAAATATATAATGCCTATAATTTTCCAAATCCATTTTTTAGTAGTACTCAATTTTGTTTTGAAGTAACAGAGGTTTATGATTTGAAATTAGATATATATAGTCTTGGAGGAAGAAAAATTTGGTCTTACACTGATCATAACCTAAATGCCGGATATAATACTGTCGAGTGGCATGGGAATGATTCATTTAATGGGAAAATTGCTAATGGAGTATACATTTACAGAATAAAGGCCATTGGTAATAACTCCACTGTATCCTACATTGGTAAATGCGCAAAATATCATTAAATCAATCATTATGGTAAAATTTGACATTATTCTTGCATCAGCTTCACCTAGAAGAAAAACCATTTTATCTCAAATTGGTTTAGAATTCATTACTTTACCAAGCAATACCCTAGAAGATTTTTCAATCAATCTTCCACCTGAAGCATTTTGCGAACATTGGGCCCGAGAAAAAACAAAGGATGTTGCTAAAAACCATCCAAATACATTTATAATTGGAGCAGATACAATCGTGGTGTTAGATGGGAAAATACTAGGTAAACCAAAAGATAGAGACCACAGTGTATTTATGCTTAAATCTCTATCTGGGAAAACACATGAGGTATTAACTGGCGTTTCCTTTTTTCACTTGGAATCTGGAACAGACATTACATTCAATGAATCTACACTTGTTTCATTTGATACTTTAAAAGATAAAGATATTGATAGTTATATAGATACTTATAAACCATTTGATAAGGCTGGGAGCTACGGTATTCAAGATGGTTTTTCTATTCATATAAACAAAATAACAGGCTGCTTTTATAATGTAATGGGCTTACCAATTTCAAAATTCTACAAGAATTTTCAATTATTAAAAAAGGAGATAAATAATTGATAATAATCAATAATGAGATTTCCATCTTTGATGAAAAAATAAAATTCAAAGCAACACGTTCAACAGGGCCTGGTGGGCAACATGTAAATAAGGTATCTACCGCTGTAATTCTGAAATATGAATTGAAAAACCACAATTACCCAGATTGGTTTTTGGAAGCAATAAAATTCAATATTAGTCGTAACCAATTATTAAATAATGAGATAATAACTATAAAATCAAATAGATATCGTTCCCAACTAAGGAATAAGGAAGATGCCATCAAAAAGCTGGTTGAGATATTTAGAAAATCATGTATAAAAAAGAAATCAAGGCACAAAACCCATCCACCAACAAGATCAAAGGAAAAGAGATTGTTAAAGAAACGAATTCAAAGTAAAAAGAAAGACCTAAGAAAAACTCCAAATATTGATGATTAGACTTTTAATGGGCAAAACAAAATCTTTAACTTTACAGATACACTTATCGCACAATGGCACAGTTTTATAAAGAATTAAAAGACTTACGCAAATCTAGAGAGATATCACTTGAAGAAATTAGTGAACGAACAAAAATAAATGTTCCTTACCTCAAAGCAATTGAATCTGGCGATTTCATTGATATAGAGGTTCCTTACCTTAGATTATTCTTACGAGCCTATGCTGAGGAAATAGGAGGGGACTCACAAAGGGCTCTAGAACAATTAGACTCATTTCTTGGAACAAAACGGCCTACTGTAATATCAAACGAAGATGAGATTGAAGACGAAAATGAGGGTGAGTATAAGAGAAGAGTAATTTTACCCAGTAAAACATTAAGGCAAGATTATTTAATCGGCGGAGTTTTGTCACTTGTACTTTTATTTGCAATAGCAATCTTTCAAAAAATATTCAAGGAAGATAGTAAAGCAATTATTACTGATGAAGGTCCTCAAATACAAAATGTAATTGAACCACTTTTAGACAATGACCTGCAAAAGGATTATATATTAGATCAAACAAGCCAAGAATTGCTTACTGTGAGACCACCATTCTTTATTAAAATTAAAACACTAGAACAAACAGCTTATACTTTCAACAGGGATACACTACCCCCTGTTAGTAGAACACTAAAGCCAAATCAAGAAGTAGACCTTGCAGCTTTCGTCAACAATTCAGAATTGATCTTTTCAACAACAAAAGGTGTTTCAATATACATAAACGCAACCGAAGTTAAAAAAATAACTGAATATGATTTCCCCATTCGATTGGCGATAAAGCCTAATCCTCCATCGTTGGGAATTCAACGATTTAAACCTTTGCCCTAGCCTAACTAAACTCTCCCCACTCTTACCCACAATAATTATTTATTAACGATAAATAATTAATTTTAATTCAATATTCTCATAAATTTCATTGACATTTCTGCACCTTCTCGGTAAGATTGTGGGTAGTTGTGGGTAATAACCCCTTTAAATAACATGACATTGACAAAAAATACTTTCATCGGCGAATATGCCTATGCTCTTGATTCAAAGGGCCGTATAAATATACCAGCTAAGTTTAGGCAGTCTCTTTCAAAGAGTAACAAGGGCACGTTTGTCATTACTAGAGGCATGGACACATGTATTTGGGTATATCCTCTTATTCAATGGTTAGAGATTGAGTCCAGTCTCAGAAATCTTTCATCTCTATCAAAAATTCATCGGACGTTTGTGCGAAATACTGCACGATACGCCACCCCTTCCACATATGATAAGCAGGGACGGATAACTTTATCTCCGTCCCTGATCGAATATGCAGGATTAGACAAGGATGTTTTGATCATTGGAATGGTCAATAAAATGGAGATTTGGAACCCTGCCAACCTTGTAAAAACTGATAATGAGTCAATGAAGATCGACCCTTCTGCCTATGATGACCTTGCTGAAAAAATCACCATCTGATGTTTCTAGATCGGCAGGATGGAACAATGATCCATGTTCCGGTCATGCCGAACGAAGTTTTATCTCATCTGAATATCGTGAAAGATGGGATATATGTGGATGGGACAATAGGGCTCGGTGGGCACTCAGAACTTATACTATCTCAACTTTCAGCCAAAGGACACCTGATAGGAATTGATAGAGATGTTGAGGCTCTTGATATATCTAAAAAAAGTCTCTCCTCATTTCAGTCTGCACTGTCATTATTTAAAGAATCCTACCACAATCTATCCTCAATATTGGACCAATTGGAGATTGCAAAAGTGAACGGTATTCTTTTAGACCTAGGCCTCTCCTCACTGCAACTAGATAGTGAAAAAAGAGGATTTTCTTACAATACAGATTCGACTCTTGATATGAGATTTGATATGTCGCAAAAGAATAGCGCGTATCATATTGTAAACAAAACTCCTGAAAGTCAATTAGCCGATATCATTTTTTTTAATGGTGAGGAAAGGCGGTCAAGGTCAATCGCCCGAAGCATAATGAGAATGCGCCCCCTTAATAAGGTTTCGGATCTTGTCGAGGCAATTAGACGATCAACTCCTCCATCAAAAAGGAATAAGTCTATTGCACGCGTCTTTCAAGCAATAAGAATTGCTGTGAATGGAGAATTGGAAAAACTCGAAGTATTCCTCTCTTCCTTTTGTGATAGACTGAAAGATGGAGGGAGAATAGTCATAATTAGTTTCCACTCATTGGAAGATCGAAAAGTTAAACATAGCCTAAGATCATTGAAAAACGAGCATGAAATAAAAATCTTAACAAAAAAACCAATAACTCCCTCAGAAAAAGAGATAGAGTATAACAGTCGATCTAAAAGCGCAAAATTACGTGCGGCTGAAAAGGTAGGATAATGGCAAAAAAAAGAATATCAAAAAAAACTATGAATATTATCCATAGTATTGTCTTTTTTGCTTCTACCCTTGCATTTATATCATGCTTGATTATTTACCTATGGATCTATACAGAAATAGATGAGAATATTCTATCCATTGAAATACAAAAATCCACTGCAGAAGAGCTACAGAACACAATAGAAAAACTAAAAAGTAATATCGAAACTCTAAGCCGTGCAGATGTAATTGCAAAAAAAGCAAGAACTGATCTAAAAATGGTTTTCACTGAGCCTGAGACACTGAGAATAAAAATTGATTATCTGCAAAATAAAGCTCTATGACAAAGACGTATCTTAAATATAGGGCACGAGTTATGGTCTTGACAGGACTTGTCATCCTATCATGGGGAGGCCTTTGTATGCGACTATTTCAAGTGCAGGTTTTGAATGCAGAGCACTATCAAAGAATCGTATTTAAGCAATCTCAAAAGAAGCAGCTAATACCGGCTACTCGTGGAAATATATATGATAGGAATAACCGCCCATTAACTAGAAATATTATTCATTATACCTTATCTGCTAACCCTTCGATGGTATCAGATAAGAATATTTTGGCTGCAGAGCTAAGTAAAAGAACAGGTAGTCCCAAAGAGAAATATATAAAAAAATTAAATTCAAAATCCAAGTTTGAATATCTTGAGAGAAATTTACGAAGAGATGAATTAGGCTTGCTAGAGACCACAGTTTTTCCAGGATTGAACATAGAAAGAGAATATAGAAGATATTATCCACATAATCATATTGCTGCTCAGATACTAGGATATACCAACCTAGATGATGAAGGCATCTCAGGTATTGAAAAAGATTATAATCATTATTTAAAAGGTTCTTCTGGATGGGTTTATAAGACCAAGGGTTGGAGTGGAAAGATACAATATAAGAGCGGAATGCCCTTCCAGAGACCGGTCGATGGTAGCAACATACAACTAACGATTGACCTAGAATACCAATCTATCTTAGAGGAAGAACTCAGTAAAAGGCAAATGGAGACAAATGCCTCTTCTGCAACTGGAATCATAATGGATCCTGAGACGGGTGAAGTGTTGGCAATGGCAACTACTCCAGGATTTGATAATAACAATTTTGAATCTACAAATCCCAAACTACATAGAATTCGATCTATTACCGACCAATTTGAACCTGGGTCGACATTCAAGGTGGTCTCTGCTGTATCCGCGCTCCATAATGGAAAGATAGGACTAGAGAATGAATTTAATTGTGAGAATGGGTCTTATGAATATTACACAGAAAAGATCACTGACCATGAAAAATATGGTATGCTAACACTACCACAGATCATACATCATTCCAGTAACATAGGCACAATCAAGATGATGGATCAAGTAGGACCAAAAAACCTATTTTCAGCAAGTAGAAATTTTGGATTTGGATCAAAGACCGGTATCAGTCTAAATGGAGAGGTAACAGGAAAATTAAATCAATACACTGATTGGAGTGCAGTATCACTTGGAATGATAGCAATGGGGCATGAAGTAGGAGTCACTGCTATTCAACTTGCTTCTGCGTATTGTGCAATAGCAAACGGTGGTTATCTATTAAAACCTAGAATAATCCACCAGGTAATGGATCAAAGTGAACATATAATATACTCTGAAGAACCTATGGTGATGCGAAAAGTCGCTGAGACAACCACTATGAAAAATATTTGTAAAATGTTACGTGGTGTAGTCACCAAAGGCACGGGTAAAAATGCAGATATCCCAGGTTGGAAGATTGCTGGAAAGACAGGTACTGCGCAAAAATGGAAAGATGGAAAATATTCAAATGACAAGTTCATTTCTAATTTTATTGGTTTCTTTCCATTTGAGAATCCCCAATTGCTCGCATTGATAATGCTTGATGAACCTTCAAAACCATTTCATTGGGGAAATGAAGGAGCCGCAGTTGCATTTAAACGGGTAATGGAACGAATAATAAATATGGATGATAGCATCGTCCCTCCTATCTCAAATAAGCAATATGAAACATTTGAACCTAATAAAATTATCGCCTCAGCAAGCAAAGATAATTATGATTCAGTGGATAGATCATCGCCACTTCAATTATCAACATTAGCCAGAAATTCAAATAGAGTACTTGTGCCCGAGGTTAGGGGATTCAGCTTGCGCAAGACCATATCCATCCTGCATAAATCAGGTCTCAAATACAAGATCAATGGGAGTGGAGAGGTCTATTGGCAACATCCAAGACCTGGTCAAATAGTAAAGAAAGGCACCATGTGCGAGGTAGGACTCAAATGAGTAAATGTTTATCCAGTATTGTTTCTAGCATAGTTTCAGAGGGACAGAAAATAGATCATGATAGCAATGTAACTGGCGTGACGATGAATTCAAAAGATGTTAAAGAAGGCAATATCTTTGTGGCTATAAAAGGAATCGATCAGGATGGGCATGATTTCATAGGACAAGCAATTGAATCTGGAGCCTCAGCAATAATAACAAATGGTCGTGATATGGGAAAATTATCTGTGCCACAGATCAAAGTGGCCAATCCGCGTAGAGCGGCATCGATCATTGCAGCTGAATTTTATGAACACCCATCAAGTGATCTGATTGTAATCGGTATAACAGGCACAAATGGAAAAACAACTACAGCATCACTAACAAAATCAATCCTTGATCATGCAGGGCATAAAACTGCACAAATTGGGACGCTGGGTCTGATTGCAGATGGCATTGACCATATGGAGACACTAACGACACCAGATGCAATAAGCATTCAAAGAATATGCGCTGAATTAAAAACAGAAGGTTTTACGCATATTGTTATGGAGGTCTCATCGCATGCTTTGGATCAATATAGGGTCGCTGATATAAAGTTTAATATAGCAGCTTTTACTAATCTCAGTCCTGAGCATCTTGATTATCACTCAACAATTGAAGCCTATTTCTATGCAAAATTAAAGTTATTCACCATGCTCTCCTTCAATTCTACAGCAGTTGTAAATATGTTGGATGATTATGGAAAAAAGATAGCAAATCAATCCACGGCTCCAGTCATATCCTTTATGGAAAAAAATAATGCCTCTCTTTTTTTTGAAGACCTTGATGTTTCAACTTCAGGAATTGAAGGAAAAATCTTCGCAGGAGAAAAGATATATGAAATAAAATCCGATCTATTGGGAAATTTTAATAGTGAGAATATTCTAGCTGCAGTCTCTATCTGCCACGCATTAGATGTCAAAAATACCCATATTGAAAAAGGCATAGAACAAATCTCAATCATTCCTGGTCGTATGGAATCATATTCAATTAAATCAGGAGCAAAGGTAGTTATTGACTATGCACATACACCAGATGCATATGAACAAGTGTTGAAAACTCTCAAAAAATTATTGACGGATGACAGTCAATTGTATGTGGTCTTCGGTGCTGGTGGAGAAAGAGATAAAGAGAAACGACCTATAATGGCAAAAATTGCTGAAGGATACTCATCGCATTGTTTTATTACTCCAGATAATCCTAGAAAAGAAGACCTAGACATAATCAATAAAGAGATCAAGGCAGGGTTTCAAGGGTTTGGATATACAATATTTACTGATCGTGATCTGGGCGTTAGAAAAGCTCTCAATAGTGCAAAAACTGGTGATATTGTAGTAATACTCGGAAAAGGTAGAGAAGAATACCAAGAGATCGATGGACAAAAAATATTTCATTCAGATCTTGAAATAATAAAAGAATATCAATGAGAGTATCAATAAATCATCCAGAAATGTTTGCAACCGTTTTTGAATCTGTCACCAGATCAAAACTTCATAGACCAATCACAGGAATATCCACAGATAGTAGAGAGTTACATAACGGAGATCTTTATATAGCAATCAAGGGATCCAGAACTGACGGGCATCAATTCTTAAAACAAGTTAAAGATACCGGCGCTGCGGCAGCATTGGTTTGTGAGACCAATGAAAAAATAGACATTCAACAAATCAAGGTTAATGACACTCTAGATACGATTGGAAAAATTTCAAATAAATGGAGGATGACATTTGACATACCTATAATCGGGATAACAGGGTCAAATGGAAAAACCTCTACAAAAGAATTACTACTACATGTCCTATCATCAAAATTCAAGATGCATGCCACCAAGGGGAATTTCAATACCAATATTGGACTTCCCCTAACCCTCTTAGGTCTAGATCCTGATCATCAAATTTCAATTCTTGAGATGGGGGCAAGTGCTCCTGGTGAGATAGAGGAACTTTGTAACATAGCAAAACCTACCCATGGAATAATTACAAATATTGAACCGGCTCATTTAGAGGGATTTGGGTCAATGGAAAATATAGCATATGAGAAAGGTGCCTTATTTAGATCGCTTCACAAAGGTATATCATTTGTAAATCAAGCAGATGCTATGGTTTCGAACATTCCTTTTTCTGGCAAAAGAGTGACATATGGTTTAGACCCAGATTGTGATTTTCCTGCAGATATCTTTCATGAGGATGATGGTACCCTTACACTTATTCTTGATACAAATATCATACCAACTGGGTCTCATAATCTATCATTTATAAAAAATTGCATCGCTGTTTCTGCCATATCAATAAGTCTAGGGATTGATTGGAATGCTTTAAAGAAAAAATTGCAATCTTTTTCTTCTCCTCAAGGCAGATGTTTTGTTAAACAAATAAATGACATCACTGTTATTGACGACACTTACAATGCGAATCTCTCTTCATCATTAGCAGCGCTTGACTACCTCAATGCCTTTTCAGGTGATGGTCGACGGATATTCGTTTTTGGGGATATGCTCGAACTGGGACCTACTACAAATGATCAGCATCAAAAGATTGGAGAAAGATGTTCTGAATTAGGCTTGGATGGTGTTTTTACAATTGGGGAGCATACCAAACATACAAATGTTGTTATAAATAATGGAATTATGAACAAACATTTTGATACAAAAGAGAGTATGATCTTTTCACTTAAAAAATTTCTAAAATGTGATGATAAGATTCTATTCAAGGGATCAAGAGGAATGGCCATGGATAAGGTAATTGAAGGAGTATTCGAAAACTGATGCTATACCAATTATTTACTCCATTCAAAGATTCCATTTCAGTATTCAACTTATTTGAATATATCACATTTCGTGCGGCATCAGCATCAATAATAGCACTATTCATAAGCTTCATAATCGGGCCCTGGGTTATCCACATACTACATAAAAACCAAATCGGCGAAGAAATTCGTTCGACAGGGCCGAAATCACATATGAAGAAAAGAGGCACGCCCACAATGGGAGGAGTCATCATTTTAATGGCTGTACTCCTCCCAACCCTCTTATTTTCAAAATTAAGTAGTCCCCTAGTTCAAATCATTTTACTCGCAACAATTTGGATGGGAATAATCGGTTTTATCGATGACTATCTTAAAGTAGTGAAAAAAATGGAGCGAGGATTGATCGCTCGCTATAAAATTGCAGGACAGATCTCCTTGGGTTGTCTAATTAGTTTTTGGATATTCCAGATACCCGAGTTTATCGAATTCAATACAAAAACTACCGTACCATTTTTTAAGAATGTTGAAATTGACCTTGGAATGTTATATCCCATTATGGTAATACTAGTTATTACTGGGACATCAAATGCTGTAAATCTTACGGATGGTCTAGATGGACTTTTAGCAGGTCTTTTAGCAATTTGTTTTGCTGTATTCTCCGCGATTACCTATATAACAGGTAGAGTTGATTATTCAGATTATTTAAATATTCTCTACATACCCGGAGCAGGTGAATTAACCATATTTACTTCCGCAATGGCTGGGGCTTGTATTGGATATCTTTGGTTTAATTCATATCCAGCAGAGATTTTTATGGGTGATACGGGATCACTCTCGACTGGTGCTGCCCTAGGAACACTCGCAATTCTCTTAAAAAAGGAATTACTACTTTTAATTATTGGTGGCGTATTTGTTTGGGAAGCGACCTCTGTAATTATTCAATTATCCTATTTTCGCTATACTAAATCGTTTAAAGGTGAAGGGAAACGCTTTTTCAATATGGCTCCTATTCACCACCACTACGAATTAAAGGGATGGCCCGAAACTAAGGTGGTTATTCGCTTCTGGATAATTGGACTTTTATTAGCTCTTTTTTCATTAACCACCTTTAAGATCAGATGATTGATATAGATTATAGAGAGAAAATTGATCTAAGAGATAAACGAGTCTCTGTTATTGGATTAGGCATAAGTGGTACTGAAGCGGCCAAACTTGCAAATCATCTCGGTGCAAGAGTTTTCGCCAGTGACTCAAGTACAGATGAGATGGTCTATTCCCATGCAATGGACCTTATGCATTCACATCATATTGCTAGTGAGACAGGAATCCACAGTGATCAAATCTTTGATGCGGATTTATGGATCATATCGCCTGGTATTCCAAAATATTCTGACATTATTCATAAGGCCAATGAAAAAGGTATACCCATTGTTGGAGAAATTGAATTTGCCAGTTGGTTTACAGATTCTCCAATTATTGCGATTACTGGATCAAATGGAAAAACTACCACTTCTTATATCCTGTCTGATATGTACCAATCTGATAATGTCCAAAGTGTAATGGCAGGGAATATGGGGATTCCATTTTCTGAACGGGTATTAAATGAAATTAAAGATCAAAAAAATAATTCAGTATACATCCTAGAGATATCAAGTTTTCAAATGGAGTTTATCAAACATTTTTCACCATTTATTGTAATATATACAAATATTTCACCTGACCACCTTGACCGTCATAAATCAATGGAAGAATATATAAAAATGAAATTGAAGGTGATCAAGAACCTAAAACAAGATGGTTGGATTGTATATAATATTGATGATGATAGGCTTGACCAATCCTTATCTAAAATATCCAATAGAAAAAAACCATTTAGTCTAATTAAACAAGATGCTTTATTCTATCTAGATGGAAATAATATTTATGGTCCTTCCAATAATAAACTAATTGGTCTGGATGAAATAAGCCTTCCTGGAAACCATAACATCTATAATTTTTTTGCCGCAGCAACATGCTCTCATTTACTGGGGTTATCTGAATATCAGATAACTAACACTATGAAAAATTTCAAAGGTTTAGAACATCGCCTAGAACATGTTGCATTGATCAAAGATGTAGAATTCATAAATGATTCAAAGGCCACCAATATTGAATCTGTCATTGTTGCTATTGAAACCTTTAAAAAACCTATAGTCCTGATTCTTGGTGGCTATAATAAAGGCACAAATTTTCGGCTACTCCTTCCACATATCAAGTCAAGTCATGTAAGGGACATTGTCTCATATGGAGAAGCCGGCGGGCATATAAATACTGCTCTAGGGGATGCGGTAAGATCGGTCCAGGTTACTGGTCTTAGCTCTGCAGTAGACAAAGCCCATTCAATGGCTGCTCCCGGAGATATTGTTTTACTATCTCCGGGTTGCGCCAGTTTTGATGAATTTCCAAATTTTGAGGTCAGAGGAGATTATTTCAAATCATTAGTTAAAAGGATGGAAACAATATGATAGATGTATTCATTCAAAGATATGATCGTCATCTATTGACCTTTTTATGCATTCTCTCAATCTTGGGAACAATAATGTTGTACAGCGCTAGTTGGTATGAGTCATTCTCATCTTCTAATGGAAGAACAGATATGTTGTTTTTGCAAAATCACTTGAAAAGACTTTTAGTTGGGGTATTTTTTCTTTTTGGTTTTTTAACATTGGACTATAGAAGACTAAAAGAAATCGCTCCATATCTCATCATATTTGCAATTTTATTGCTAATTGCTACCAAGCTTTACTACTTAGCTACAGGATATTCATGGTATAAGCCTGCACGGTGGCTTTACCTAGGTCCCTTCTCACTTCAAACATCAGACATAGCACGATTTGCTGTAATAATATATATGGCATTCTATGCTGATAAAAAAAGAGAAAAACTGAAAGACTTTCAACTAGGTCTCCTCCCTGCACTAGGCATACTTAGTGTTATAATGACACTTATTATAATACAACCAGACTATAGTACTGCGCTTATGATAGGATTAATTGGTGTGATGATCTTATTTATCGGTGGGGCTCAAATCTCCCAACTTTCAGCAACTGGGGCTGGGGCTCTTTTAATTGGTATCCCTGTTCTATTATCAAGAGAATATAGGAGACAGAGAATCTTTAGTTTCTTAGGAATTGGTGACAATACCGAAATAGGGTATCAAGCCAGTCAATCGTTAATTAGCCTTGGTAATGGAGGTGTCTTTGGTGTTGGCCTTGGTAATAGCATTGAAAAAAACCATTTTCTACCAACTCCTCATACCGACTTTATTTTTGCAATAATAGGTGAAGAACTTGGATTCATAATCGGTACAGTACCTGTATTAACACTATTCTTATTAATTTTTATTCGTGGGTTAAAGATTGCAAAGGAATGTACAGATCCATTTGGGATTTTCTTAGCAGTTGGAATTGCATTCAACTTGGTATTATATGCATTTGTCAATGCAGCAGTGGTCACTGGAGTTTTTCCAGTAACAGGTCTTCCTATGCCCATGATTAGCTATGGTGGCTCAGGGATGGTGGTCAACATGGCAATGATGGGTATTTTACTTAACATATCACAATCACGTCGGTCGGTCAGCGGAAAACAAGGGTGGACTCCTATTGTGTATGGCTAGTAAAAATATTCTCATAGCAGGTGGAGGTACAGGAGGGCATCTTTTTCCAGCATTGGCGATCGGTGAAGAAATTCAGAGACGAGAACCAGATGTGAAAATCCATTATATAGGTTCTGTCTTTGGATTGGAGTCAAAAGTATTTCCAATAAAGGATGTGTGGCATACCTTGCTACCAATAAGAGGGTTGCAAAGAGGCATTAGTATTTCAAGTATATTGCGAAATATAATTTTACCATTTCGAATTATTCGATCACTTTTAAAAACAAATAATCTGCTAAAAGAATTTGTCCCTGAAGTTCTTATTGGTACTGGAGGATATGCTTCAGCAATTCCACTCTATATGATATCAAATAGAGAGGATTCCACACAGATCATACTACAAGAACAAAATTCATATCCTGGAATAACTACTCGTTGGTTTGCTGACAAGGCTAAAAAAATATGTGTCGCTTTCGATGAACCGGGTAAAACCCTTGATTCAAATACTGTGTTAACTGGTAATCCAGTTAGAAATGGAATTGGAGATGGTAATAGACGAAATGGATTGAGGGAATTCAATTTAAAGAAAGACCGTCAGACTATTTTCTTGTTTGGTGGGAGTCAAGGATCTGCCTATTTAAACCAAATGATGAGCCAGATCGCAGAAACTATCTCTGGCGCAGGAATTCAGGTCCTTTGGCAGACTGGTGATCTAGAATATGTAAAATATAAGTCTCTGGAATCAGATAGCATTCGAATTGTGCCATTTGTTAATAATATGGCTGATGCTTATGCTATTTCTGATCTCCTCGTTTGCAGAAGTGGCGCATTGACACTGGCAGAGATCACAGTTTGTGGAAAACCAGCCATATTAATTCCTTTTCCACATGCTGCGGGAAACCACCAACAAAAGAATGCGGAGGCACTGGTCAAGTCTGGTGCAGCTCAAATTCTATTTGAAAAGTCATTGACACCAAAGGTCCTAATGCATGCAATAATGAATTTGATTCATAATAAGGAAAAATTAAATAACATGGGCCTTGCGTCTAAGGAACTAGGTAGACCAAATGCCACAACCGAAATAGTAGATCATATCTTAGGAAAGGCACAATGACATTTAGAAAGATAAAAAATGTGTTCTTTGTTGGAATCGGTGGAATTGGCATGAGCGGGATAGCTGAACTGCTCATGAACTTAGGTTTTACGATCTCAGGATCAGATATGAATGCAAATGAGAATGTAAAGAGACTTAAAGAAATGGGTGTAAAAATAAAAATAGGCCATGACCCCAGTAATTTGCCAAAAGATATCGATGTCTTAGTCTATTCGAGTGCCGTACCTATTGAGAACATTGAAATAGTACGCGCACGTCAAAAGAGTATACCCATTATTCGTAGGGCTGAGATGTTGGGAGAATTGATCTCTGTGAAAGAAACAAGCATCGCAGTCGGTGGAACACACGGCAAGACCACAACATCATCTATGGTCGGAACTATTCTATCCTATGCTAAAATGGATCCCACCCTAGTGGTTGGAGGTCTTGTACATAATTTAGACTCTAACTCTAAATTAGGCACTGGCGACATTATAGTTGTAGAGGCAGATGAATTTGATAGAAGTTTTCTCGCGTTAAAACCAACCATTTCAATCGTCACAAACATAGAGCTGGAGCATACGGACTGCTACGAGGATTTGAACGATCTCCAGGAATCATTTATCAAATTCTGTAGGTCTGTTCCATTCTACGGTGCAATCATTGCCTGTGCAGACTCACCTGCAGTCCAAGAGATAATTACAAGAATTGAGAGGCCCATGATCACCTATGGACGGTCAAGGGATGCGGCCTATCGAGCGAAAAACCTACGATTTAATGAGAATAAATCCACATACTCTGTTTTTCGCGCGGAGGAATGCCTGGGAGATATTGAGTTAAATGTTCCTGGAGAACATAACATACTAAACTCCTTGGCAGCCGTTGTTTTAGGTTTGGAAATGGGCCTCTCTTTTGAGATCATCAGAAAAGGTATCCACTCGTACAAGGGTGTCAGAAGGCGTTTTGATATCAAAGGTAGTTTTAATGACATATTGATCGTGGATGATTATGCTCACCATCCAACAGAGGTTGAGGCAACATTGGCATCTGCGAGGTCCGGATGGGACAGAAGAATCATTGCTGTTTTTCAGCCACATCTCTTTACTAGAACAAGAGATTTTTTTAGAGAATTTGCAAAGGCTCTACAAATTGCAGACATTGTATTGATAACAGACATATATCCAGCCCGTGAAAAACCAATAGCTGGCGTCACCTCAAAACTAATCTATGATCAACTATCAAATATGATGGAAGATCGTTGCCAGCTCGTTCCAGATCTTGATGACCTTATAGAAACATTAGATGATATTGTCCAACCCGGTGATATGTTGATCACTATGGGGGCTGGTAGTATCTGGAGGTATAATGATTCATACGTCGATCACCTTCAATTTATGACCAACGGAGTAGAAGGTTGAACCATATGAAAGAATTGAGATCAATTGTCAAGGGCACCTTGCTTGAAAATGAGCCAATGTCTAAGCATACATCCTACGGGATTGGTGGCCCAGCATTTGCATACATCACTCCAAGAGATAGAGATGATCTATCTGAAATATTAAAATTCTCTGCTAAATATGACATACCTGTTCATTTTATTGGATCGGGCTCCAACCTGCTTGTTGCAGATGATGGAATAAAAGGCATTGTTCTTAGTCCCGCAAAATCATTAACAAAACTAGAGATAGATCACAATTCAATTATTGCTGAATCTGGAGTCATGCTTGGAAAACTAGTCAAAGAATCCATAAAAAGGAATTTGACCGGTTTGGAGAGTCTCATTGGTGTACCTGGAACACTTGGAGGTGCGCTAGTGATGAATGCAGGTGCATTTGGTGGCGAAATATCAAATTATTTGATCAGTGTGGATGTAATGACCTCAAGAGGAAAAATAAGATCATATAAGTCAAGTGAGATAGCCTTCTCATATCGCTTCTCGTCATTTAAAACCGATGAGTTCATATTGCTTGCAAGGTTTGAATTAAAAATCGAAGATCCTGAGGTCATTAGCAATAAAAGAAAGAAGGCTAGTTCGGGACGCAAAACAAATCAACCACTTAGATTTAGATCAGCAGGAAGCGTTTTTAAAAACCCAAAAGACCATGCTGCTGGTTATCTAATAGATAAAGTTGGACTAAAAGGTAAACGAATAGGTGATGCAGAGATTTCAACACACCACGCCAATTTTTTCATTAACCATGGGAATGCATCTGCCTCAGAGATCACTGAACTGATCCAGTTGGCAAAAAAGGCTGTCCTTGAAGAATTCGATATTGAATTAGAACTTGAAATAAAAACAATTGGATTTGAAAAGGATCAAATTGAGGCATATGGCTAAGAAAAAAAATACCAACACACCAAAGGTAGTCACCATATCATTCCTATCCATATCAGGGTTTTGCCTCATTATCATTGCATCATTCTGGTGGTCTGGTTTATCTGATAGAACAACGATCGACATTAAATTTTCTAAAACAGAGATCTTGGACTTAGAGGCATATGAATCATTGATATCTGAGTTCATTGAGGATAGCATACGTCAAGGCACGATTAATGAGATTACAAGATCGATCGAGGATCACCCCTACGTCAAAGCAGCACGAGTGAGTAGACACTATCCATCTCAGATTAGGATTGAGATCATGGAACGTGAGCCCATTGCAATAGTTAATAAAAACCCGAAGGTATTATTAGATAAGAATGGTTTTGTTCTGCCAGATCTTGGAAATATCAATAAGTACAACTTACCTTTTATGAGCAATTTTAATTCAGATGCTGAGCTTTACCCTCATGGTCAAAAGGCATTATCAGTCAAAGTAGTTGAATGCATATCACTACTAGCAGAATTAAAGGAGCAATATGATGGACTGTATAATAATCTATCAGAGATAAAAATGTCATCTAGCAATGAGGTTGAACTTATCCTAGCCGATCAACCTACTCATATATTTCTTGGCAATAAGAACATCAACTCACGCATTAATATACTAAGAGAATTTGAGAATGAATTAAAACCCAATAGCATATCTGTTTTTAGTTATCTAGACATAAGATATGATAATCAAGTCATAGCCAAGAGGCGTCATTCGTGAACCCGATAAGCAACGGACAAGACTACAAGATAACTGTTGGACTGGATATTGGTTCATCAAACATCACCTGTGCAATAGGCCAGGTAAACCCAGCAGCCAAACATGTCAAACTGCAAGGTATCTCCTCAAAACCATCTTGTGGCATGAAAAAGGGTGTCATAATAAATAGAGATGCATTGATCGAGACTCTTGAGGATGTATTGTCAGAGGCAGAGCTCATGGCAAACATTAAAGTGACAAACATCATATTGTCTATGACAGGAGAACATATCCGCTCCTTGAACACACAGGCTGCCATTCCATTAAGTAGAACAAATGGAACATCTGCCAATACACCAGATAGATCAATAGATGATGGAGATATATATCAGGTCCTTGATCTGGCTCAAGCAGTTTCCTTGCCGGTTGATCGTGACATATTGCATACCCTCCCCCAAGAATACTTGGTTGACACCTTGGACGAGATCAAAAATCCTCTTGGTATGACGGGTCGAAGACTTGAAGGTCGTGTCCATTTGGTCACGGCAGCAACAACAGCAATGTCAAATCTTGTAAACTGTGTAGAAGAACTCGGTATCACGGTTGACGGTCTGGTCTTTCAGCCTCTAGCAGCAGCGCTGTCTACACTTCAAGACGATGAGATGGAGCTAGGTGTGACACTTGTTGAGATAGGGTCCAGTACCACAAACATTGCGGTCTATCATGCAGGATCTATCAGGCACTCGGCGGTCATACCTATCGGATCGGCAAGTATCACCAATGATATTGCAGTAATGCTACAGGTTAGCATAAGTGAGGCTGAAGCCATAAAAATGAAGTATGCCTCAGCAAAATCATCAATGTCCTCATCAGAATTGGATATTCCTCTTGATTCAAAAGAAGGTCAATTACAAAGATCAATTCCTGAAAAGGAGGTTTCAAAATACGTAGAAGCAAGGATGCAAGAGATCTTCCAAATGGTCATACGTGAGATATCAAGGGCGGACATCAAGGATCCATTGACCTACGGTATTGTTGTCACCGGAGGAGGAGCTGAGTTAAGGAATATCATTTCTCTAGCAGAAAATTCAATGGGAGTTAAAGTAAGAAAAGGGAAACCCCTAAAAATTGATGGTGCTCAAGATATTGCGGATGAGCCTCGTCATTGCACGGTCATGGGACTTCTACTCTGGCCATTTTATGCAAACGATCATATCAGGATGCAAAGACCAAAGAGCGGAAGTTTCAAAGCACTAATAGAAAAAATTCGACATACCATCGAAGAAATGTTTTAACCAAACCAGTAAACAAAGGAGATAATCATGCTGTTCGAGTTTGATAGTTTAAATGAACAAAAGGCCAAACTAAAGGTCGTAGGGGTTGGCGGCGCGGGCGGAAACGCTGTCACAAGGATGATCACGTCTGGGATGCAGGGTGTTGATTTCATAGCGATCAACACTGACGCCCAGGATCTTGACAATAATCCTTCAGAACATAAGATCCAAGTTGGTAAAAACCTGACAAAGGGTCTTGGCGCAGGAGCCAATTCAAATGTCGGTAAGGAGGCTGTTGAGGCTGATAGAGAAGCAATCACAACGCTTCTAGAGGGTGCGGATATGGTATTCATCACTGCAGGAATGGGTGGTGGTACAGGAACGGGAGCAGCACCGGTAATTTCTCAGATCTCAAGAGAGTTAGGTGTATTGACCGTTGGGATTGTCACACTTCCCTTCAGTTTTGAGGGGCCAAAAAGAATGAATAGGGCTCTTGAGGGAATGGCTGAGATGAAAAAGGCATGTGACACCCTCATTGCCATACCAAACCAAAAACTAATGTCCATCGTCGACAAGTCTACTACCCTTCCAGAAGCCTTTCAAATGGCAGATACGATACTTCATCAGGCCGCAAAAGGCATCTCTGACCTGATCAATGTCCAGGGTGTGATAAACCTTGATTTCGCTGATGTTGAGACCATCATGAAGAATATGGGTGAGGCAATAATGGGAACAGGAGTAGCCTCTGGCGAGGAAAGGGCTGTCCTAGCAGCGCAACAAGCAATCTCTAGCCCCTTACTGGATGATGCATCCATTAAGGGTGCACAGGGTGTATTGGTGAATATCACCGGTGGACATGATCTGACATTAATGGAAGCAAACGAGGCCACCAGTATCATTTTTGAAGAGGCAGGTCCATCAGCAAACATCATCTTTGGTGCAGTGATCGACCCGACACTTGATGATGAGATAAGGGTCACTGTAATCGCAACTGGATTCAATATTCCAAAAGCAGTGGCAGATATTAATGACCTACATGGTAAACCAGAAATGAGAACGGTAACCACCCCTCCTACTCGTCAGCTTCAGGAGCAGTTCAATAAACCGTTACATGCACAAAAAGAAAATACAGAAGGTCATGAAGATGATCAGAAAGAAGAAGTGGAAGAGAAAAAACCTGTGCTAACATTTGACGATACAAAGGATGCACCTGTCATCTATGGAAAGGATCTTCAAATTCCTGCTTTCATAAGAAGGCAACACGATTAAATAAAACTGGTTGGTTATCAGATTAAAAGCATGATAGGTACAAGCGTCCTAATGAAGATCAGGACGCTTGTACTAAAAAGCCCCTCAGAGAGGGGCTTCAGTAAAACATATTAGATAATTTATAATATAATTAGACCTTGACTCCCTTGGCCCTAAGGTCTTTGACAACTCTTGTGATTCCCTTTTTATCAATGACCCGCATTCCTCTTGTTGAGATGCGAAGGGTCACATAACGATTTTCATCAGGTAACCAAAATTTCTTTTTCTGAAGGTTGATATTGAACCTACGTCTACTCTTATTGTGGGCGTGGCTCACATTGTTACCAAACATTGGTTTCTTACCGGTTATGTCACAAACTCTACTCATGGATATTTCTTTTCTTAATGATTGATCTTGAAAAAAGCCCGCAAAATTAATGATTCAATTGAGTGCCGACAATTTTTTTTTCAATTATTTCTTTCTCAGTT
>Ga0208639_1000750_pt1 | contig 23890 bp, 16 predicted proteins | sample ETNtaG_33_FD_185772 | JGI IMG/M metagenome (GOLD analysis project Ga0208639, IMG submission 185772) | Marine microbial and viral communities from oxygen minimum zone, Eastern Pacific Ocean - ETNP201310SV76 (SPAdes) (version 2) | ecosystem: Environmental > Aquatic > Marine > Oceanic ...
CCCCCGGATAGAGGGCCAGGATGTCCTGGATATTTGAATTGGCCTGTTTTGTTAAGTTGCACTCATGACCTAGATGAAGGGACTTGCGCAAGCCATCCATCCCACCCAAGGGGCCGCCCTCGATACATAGGAATCCTCTTTTTTAGATTCTCCCAAAAATAGAGGGACGGGATGTCCTAGATAGTCGAAAGGGTCTGTTTTGTTCCCCACCCTCCTTTAAAGAAATACGGGATAACCGGATTCTTCAGAATCAGGTCAAAGATTTCTTGGATTCGCTAGGGGCTCTGGAAGCTTGACAAAACTGGAGGTTTGTAACCGAAACTGGTGAATCTATTATAAATGGTTTATGAGTGTTTAGAGCCAAGATGCTTGTATTTCTATGTACTTACAGAGCTTAAGATTTGTTGGAAGGGTGCAAAAAGTTGAAATCAAGGAGAGCTAGGTTGTTTCGTTTTTTGATTGTGAGCGCCGCATCGATATTACTGATATGTTTGGCGGTTTCTATCTGGCTACGTTCTCCTAGAGTAGGTTCCCGATTAATCTTTGTAGGTGGAACCATCCTCACCATGTCGCAACCCGAGACCGTTGATGCGATGTATATCAAAGACGGAGTCATCCAACTTGTTGGTAGTGAAGCCGACGTCCTCACAGCTTCGGGTGGTGAGTCGGAGATTATCAATCTAGAAGGTGCCACTGTAATGCCTGGACTCATTGAAACCCACACCCATCCCATCGCAACGGCCTTGACAGGGCAAGCAGTCGATGTGAGCGGTTTTTCTCATAATTCCCGCGCCGAGATCATGGCTACATTAAAAGAAGCTTCAGAATCTTATGCACCTTTGGGGTGGGTGACGGCTTTTGGTTGGGACCCAATTCTCATCGATGACCTTGACCCCCCAACCCTTGCAGAGCTGGACGCGATCTCACCTGACCGACCTTTGTTTATTCTCACACAGATGATGCACGAGGCCTATGCCAACAGCGCTGTCATGGAAGCAGCGGGTATTACGCGAGATACACCCGATCCAGCGGGTGGGGAGTTAGTTAGAGATTCTAATGGTAACCTCACAGGTGTTATCCGCGAGGTTAATGCAATCAAAATGATTGTCGATGCCATGCCCACACCTCCTGCTGGTATTCCCGATCTGTTGGTCAATCTTCAACTCGGGAAATACGCCCAACATGGAATTACTACCGTCGGAGTGCTTGGACCTGTTGGGCGGATTGAAGAACCACTCGAAAGCTTACGCATGCTCGGCAGTGATCGCAGTGCACCTGTTCGTCTCATTGTTTACGCTCTACCTGATCAAATTGGTCCGTCCGAAACTCCTAACGTTTCAGGTCGTTTTCGTCTGAGAGGGGTTAAATTCTGGATGGACGGTTCTCCCTTCGCAGGAGGGGCTGCGTGGGCTGAACCATACGAGAACACCCCATTGGTACGAGAACGTCTCAACCTTGGTGTAGACCACATGGCTGAGCTCAATTACACTCAGGATGATTTTCAAGAGCGTTTTGCTGAGTTCCATCGTCGTGGATTCCAGCTTGCTGTTCACGTGCAGGGAGAGCGAGCAATAGATGCTGTATTAGATGCGGTGGAGGCCACATTAAGGGAGCACCCTCGTAAAGATCATCGCCATCGCTTGGAGCACAATGCCCTCATTACTGAAACACAACTCCAGCGTGCCAGGGCATTAGGGGTTACAGTGAGCTTCTTTATCGACCACATTTACTTTTATGGAGAGAAACTGCCGCAGCTAATCGGGGAGAAACGTTTGGAGCGCTACATGCCTTTGCGAACAGCGATTGATACAGGTCATCGGGTAACTCTTCACACTGATAGTCCAGGGTCACCCCTCGGTCTATGGCGGGCCATGAGGACTGCGATACTGCGGACACCTCGTGGAACCAACGTGCCTATAGGTGCTCAACAACAACTTACCATTGTAGAAGCACTTCACGCGGTGACGAGTCATGCTTCGTGGCAGCTTGGATTGGAAGATGAGGTAGGAACACTAGAGGTTGGAAAGCATGCTGATCTGGTGGTACTATCACACAACCCCACAACTATACCAGTTGAACGCCTTACTGAAATTGAAGTATTGTCCACCTGGATAAACGGGCAGCCCGTTGATGTGAGGCCCTTCTCCGAGGGTAATTTCCATTTGGCTTGGCAAGCACTTACTATGTCTTTGGGTTTCGATTGAACGGTGTTCTTAACAAATCTTCAACGTTTAAGCAGGCAATTGACCTGTCCCCTTTAAGAGATCCAGAAGTAGTGGTAATTTTCTGATAACTCTTTAGTAACAAATTCCCCCATTCCATTGCTTCACAGCAATTCTGACCGTGCATCAAGGTGCCCCCCTGACCCAGATGCAAGGGCTGGTGGAGAACCCATGATCACCCAAGGGGCCGGCCTTCGATACATAAAGTAGTTACCCTGATCTGTGCCTGGAAAGGGTGTTGAATGAATACCGCTTAAATAAGTCAACTACTCCAGATTACCCTAGAAATTCTGAAAGTTGATGGGGGATACGGTGGGGGAAAATCGAATAAGATTATGAGATGCTGGTGTATATTTTATATATTACTGAAATCAATAAAGTATTTTGAATAATTTTTCAAACCATAACCTAAAACTTGAGGGTTTCAAACCCCTCTGTGGCCGGCCCCAGGGTACAGATGATTTTGGTGTTGACAGGCAGCGTGTTCATGATGCTAAAAGAGGATCAATCCAAAATATAGATTTTCCCGGGGACCGTCAAGCAGTGCTGCGGTTTCTGAGCCAAACTATCAGGCGCAGGATTTCGGCTCCCGCCAGAGGCAAAAACAAAAGCCAGGCTTGAAGGGGATCGCTTTTTTCCTTGAGCAGCATGTGCAGAAGAATCATTCCTGCAGCTGCATAAACCGCACGGTGTAAAATCTTCCAGCGTTTTGCTCCAAGCTGCCGGATTTTTCGATTGCTGCTGGTCAGCGCCATCAGAATCAGGATCGAAAAAGCTGCCAGTCCACATAGGAGGAAGACCCGAAACAGGTCTTCCACGATTTCTTGGAGATCGGCCCGGTCCACCAGATAGATTAAAAAATGAAGCAGGACATAGGAATACACTCCGAGACCGAGGACTCTTTTTTGCGCTTGAAGGGCCTGCAATATTCGGGATCCTGGAAAGACCCGTCTGAGGGGAGAGATCCAGAGCAGAGCAACAAGCAGCCTGACTGATGTTTCTCCAGTTGAAATCAATAATTCCTGCAACGGGTTCGCCTGGATTGGATCAAACAGCAGGTCGAAGATGATCCAGATCAAGGGCAACAACAGCAGCATGAGCAGGAAACTACGTTTACGTAAAGATCGTTCCAGGATTTCTTTCATGGAAGGATTATGACAAGCGTCACCTCTTCCCGCAGGAGAAAAAACCATTGAATGTTACTTTTAGTGCCTTCATTGCCTTGAATTTGCACCTTCTATAAAGGTTTAAGGAGAATCCTCCAGGATCTTCATCAATTCAGACCGATGCTATGAAAAGCCATTCGTTCCTTGTTGCTCATCTGATCCTTTGGATCTTGCTCCCTGGAACACTTTTGGGAGTAGGATGCAAGCAGTTGAATACTCCAAAAAAAATTGCCGCATTCCTGGTCGAGAGCCAGCGTTCCAACCCTTTATTACGGAAAAACGTCAGTGTCAGTCTCGAAATCAGTCCTTGTGAAGGCAAGGTTTGTAAGAAGAAAAAACTACGGTCCAGCAAAAAGGAACTGCTTCATTTTCAACGAATCGCAAAGAACCGGAGAGTCTTTTTTGCAAAAGGACCGAATACACCACGCTGTGTGATCCTTCGTGGCAACCGTCAGTATGTCTGTTCCCAATGCCGAAGGAATGCAAATGAAAACTGCCGCAGTTTCCCTTCGGATGACAGTTCCCTGCTGCCTGGGACCAACATCGATCTGGCGGATTTTGAACTGCTGAATCGAGGAGTCAAAAGCAGCAAATGCATCAGGCTTAAAAAACAGCCCAACTATTTTAAAATTGATATCAGGCGCAAAGGAAAAGGCTATGACCGTATTGTCGCCTATTATGACAAAAAGAAAAAAGTTCCCATCACCATGAATTTTTTTTCATCCAAAGTGATGCGCAAGGTTTACAGGTTTTTTCCAAAATACTACATCAAGCTTGAAAACCAGTGGTTTTCCACCGTACTGAGGGTCAGAACCACCCAGGGTAAAGAAAAATCCTACGTTTTTGAAACCCTGGTTCATATTGCCAAAGAAGGGAAAAAACTGAGACTGTTCACTAATGCACTACGAGACCCTTACCTCAAGGGATCCAGTGCGGATTCCCTCTTCATCACCGATTGATCACCAAGGTTCATTACGGAAAGGGGACTGATTTAAAAACCCCTGAAAAGCTCCTGCAAAACCCTGGGCTTTTGAATCCTTGATGTTGAACTTATGAAACGTCTTTTCTGCCTTATTGCCTGCTTTTTCCTTGCAGCTGGACTCTTGGCCCAGGAAACAGGCCCCACAGGGGATCTTGAGACACCACTGACCGGGGAAGCCAGTCAAGATCTGGAAGAAGATTTGTTTTCCGAAAATGAGGATCCTCAAACAGAAAGTCCGGCATCGGATGAAACCTTCGACGAAGAGACTGAAAACCTTGTTGAAACGGAGGAGGATCCCTTTGACGATGAAGAGGATCCTTTTGCCGAAGAGGAAGACCCGTTAGCCGGAGAAGAGGACTCCTCATCTGCATCGGAAACCCAAAAAGAAATCTCACAAGAACTTCAGTCCTGGCGGAATTACCTCGACCAAAAAGCCCTGATCCTGGTCAACCTGATGTTGCGTTCCCACAAAACCACGGACAGACAGATCCGATTGGGTCTCGCAGAAAAGGCCCGGGAAGTGATTGAACAGATCGATGAAGAGGCCAGGAAGAGGATGGAAGACGGGCGTCTGAGCGAAGATGCCTATCAGCACTGGAACAACCATTTTCAGCAAAGGATCGAATCAGAAACCGCCGCGGCAATGGCCAGCGGAGATCCTGATACATTCATCTCTCTTTTTGAGTCAGGATGGTTCAAAGGCGGTTACACCCTTAGGCTGGTTCTGCTCTACCACCTTGCCTTGGATCAGCGCAACGCGATTTACCCAAAAGAGGAACTTCCTCCAAGATTTTCTGAACTGGCACTTCTTTATCAGGAAATTCTGGAACTCAAGGAGCGTGAAGAACCCTTATTTTCCGTTAGGGAAAACCTGGAAAGATACCAGCAAGATGCCACCTCCAGGATGACCCCGGAAGACCTTGAACTGGCATTGAAGATCCTCAATGACCTGGAAGAATTCCGTGAAGAACCTCAGGATTTGACTGAAGAAACACAGGTGTTCATAGATCCCTCAGAAGAAGAAAGTGAATCTGAGAAAAGTGGGTTCATAGACGATCTGACGGAAATAGTAGAAGATTCCACTGAAGTTCCTTTCGACGCAAAAGTCAGTTTCACCCACGAAATCAATACCCTCATCGGTTCCAGTGAAATCAAAGGGCTTTATCTGATCGATCCTGAAATTTCAACCATCAATGAATATAAGCTGAGTACCACCTATTCTCCCCAGTTCAGGATCCAGATGTCGGAAAAAACCTATTCTTTTTTCAGGCTGAGTGTCACCTTCACCCAAAGTTATGAAGCGAATCAGGAACGTTTTTTTGACAATCTTTTCACACTCCGGGAAATCTATAACAATTACCGTTCGGGGAGGCATCAGGTGCGTTATGGAACCCAGATCTTCAAACTTGGGAAGGTGGACTTCGACAGTACCATCGATACTCTGCACCTGAACAACATCATGAGATTTTTCAGTACCTTCGATCCGGACAAGCAAAAGGATTCACTGACCTCCGTCAAATACAGCTGGTTCGGGGGAGAGCACAATTTCAACGCCTACCTGGCTCCATTGAAACAGGAAACCTTTGGCATGAAATTCGTCGGCTTCCGTGACAGTTTGGAACAGCAGCAGCAAAGTCAGAATGAAGGAAGCAGCAGCATCTTTCGTGACTATTACGGACTGCAGTATCAATGGACAGGGGATATGGTCGATGCACGACTGAGTTATTTCCAATGGTTCGATGTTGACCCGACCACAAGTTTTGTCTATGACCGGAGTACCTCGGGAGGAAGCATCAAAACAGCATTCGAAGGATTGATGTCCTCCTACAGTGAAAAGGAAGCCCGGACCAATTTCTTTGCCCTAGAACTCGATGCGCTTTGGAAAGGGATGGCTTGGAAATTCGATGCTGGGGTCTACAGCAGGAAAAATGTATATTCCTATCGCATTGAGAACCAAAACAAACTGCATTTTAATACGGTCAGTGCTCCCTATACAACATGGGCCACATCATTCGAGAGAACTTTTCCTTACTTTTATTGGATCATGATCTATTCCCAAAGGAAATTTTCAGGAGTGCCTAAAGATTCCCATGTGTTGTTTTATGAAAACGAAAGCAGTCTGGCTGATTCCAGCCGGGACCTGCAGCGGGAGCAGTTGAGTGGCATTGCGGTGGTAAAAACACCGGACAATCAGATCCGGGTTGCAGCAATCCACTACCTCACAATGCCCTTCAGTCAAAGGGGCTGGCTGGTTCTTGGAACTTGGGAAAGGCCGGAAGAAAACTATGTGCTGGAATTCAAACTCTATAGCGTCAATGCTGGTTACCAGAAAATGCTGGATTCAGTGCTCGATACGACCCAATTTTATCTGGTTTACACACAAAAATTCGCCGGATTCTGATTGATGTATACCCGTTTCTTTTTACATTTAAACCGGTTTCCAAAGCTGATCATGCTGACAGCCCTCGTGATCAGCATCTTCTTCTGGTATCAGGTCGGACAAAAACTCTTCGATCCACAAAGCGGAGACCTGATCATCGACAGTACCGTAGAACCTTTCATCGAAAGAAGCTCAGGAGCTTACATGGAGTTCCTCGAGGTCCGTGATGCTTTCGGCAATGAAGATGTCCTGGTGGTGGCTTTGCATCAGCCACAAACCGGAGTGGGGCTTGATTTCATCGACACCCTGGCCCGCATTGGTCGTGAGGTAAGAGGAAAAATCCCTGGAGTAATTGCTGTCACAAGCCTTCTTGACATACCCAGACCCCCGGGAACCTGTTCCGGGAAATCATACCTCCACACCCTTCAGCCAGGATCGGTTTGTGTTTCGCTGCTGGAACGATACCGCCATGCGAAGCAGTGCATCCTTGATGGCCTCCCAATCAGCGCAAAGGATGGTTCGGAGGATGAAGGTTTGGCCTTTGATCCGGATGAGGGAGAAGGGGAATTTGAAGCAGGGCTGGAAAATCCAAACGAAAACGAACTCGATCAGGAACTGGAGGAGGAGCCAGAAAATCTGGAAGCGGAAACCCTGCTCCAGGAATCGGAGACCACTCAAAACCCTGAAAAATCAAAGGTCACCAAAAAATTGGCCGGAATGCTTGAAGTCCCGGAAGGACAGCGCAATGCCAAAGAACTCCAGGAAGCAGGATGGCTCTGTACGGAGGATCTCTATGAACAGAATGAACAAGAACTCCATTTAGCTTTTGACCAGAAGATACGTTCCTCAATGAAGGAACTGACGGGTAACCCATTGATGGAGGGAGACCTCGTATCAATCGACCTCCGGACCGCTGCACTGGTTATCCGTTTCAGCAGTGATGTTCTCCCTTCCGATACTGCGATTCAAGAACCGCTGCTCCAGGTATTTGAAGATCAAAAGAAGAGACTCGGGATTCAAGAGAGAAAAGAAAAAGCAGCTTTCCAACTGGCGTTGGTTCGACAGGAAGTGCAGCCAGAGATTCAGGAAGGATTTTGGCAACGGCTTAAGCAGCCAGTCTGGATTTCTGACAGGCCCTTCACCTCCCAGGTATTTCCCAAAATGTTTGAGGAAGACAAAGAAGAAAAGAATCTAATTCCAGATTCGACTGAAGACGATCCGGAGGCAGTCTCTGTGAAGAAGGATGCCTCGGCTGGTATTTTGGAATTTCCGATGCGGATCGCATTTGCTGGACAATCCCGTCAGGTTTTCGAGGCCTCCAAACTGATCCGTAATGACGTCAAAACCATTCTCCCACTCAGCCTGCTTTTGATCATCATCGTCCTGATACTCTCTTTCCGCAGTCTGCGTACCGTGACGGTTCCACTTCTGATGGTCATGCTCGGGGTGCTCTGGACCGCAGGGATGCTTGCATGGATTGGGGACAAGTTGAACCTTGTCACCATGGCTTGTGCTCCAATCGTGATCTGCGTCGGAAGCGCGTATGTGATCAAACTGATCAATGAATACCAGATGCAGTACCGTGAGGTCTTGATGTCTCTTACCCATTCGGGAGAAATGGTGGACCGTCAGAAGGTGATCGACATGACCCTGAAAAAGGTGGCTGTGCCGGTCAGTGTGACTGCGTTGACCACCGTTTCAGGTTTTGCCGCACTGATGGTCAGTCCGATTCCAGCCGTCAAGGAACTCGGACTTTATTCTTCCATCGGAATCATTGTCATCAATCTCTTCGCCTTGACCCTTGCACCCACCATCCTGCGCTACCTTCAGATTCCTGTACCCAGGGTGTTTTCATTGCAGGCCGATTCAATGAATTTTTTATTAGGTTTTCTGAAATCATGGGTCCGCAGCCACTCGAAGCAAATCATCAGATTCTGGATTGCCGTTTCCACACTTGCTGCAGTGGGCATGATCTGGCTTGAGATCAACAGTTCTACGCGAAGTTTCCCTGAAGAAAGTCCCGTAGTTCGCGACCTGGACCTGGTCGAAAACGAACTGGCTGGAACCGACACTCTTCGTTTGGTTTTTCGTGCTCCCACCGATAAAAAGGAAGGGCAAAAAGGTTTCAATCCTCTCAAAAGTGCCCAGACGATGCTCGGGCTTGAGAAACTTCAACAGTGGCTGCTGCAGAAGGACGGTTCCAACGAACTTGACGCGATCAGAGGTTTGCAGATCGACAAAGTCTATTCTCCTGTCACCTATCTCGACTACTACCGCTCAGGACTGGATCGCTTGACCGACAATGAAGTCGAACGATTTTTTTCTGACATGCGTGACAATGAAGGACCCGCTTTCATCGACGAAGAGGAAAAACTCCTTTTGGTTACGATGCGGATGCGTGTCAGCGGCTCCACAGCCTTTCTGGAATTGAGAGAACTCTTAAAGGAAAAGATCCCCCGGATTTTGCCTCACCTTTCGGTCAGTTTCACTGGAGGACAGGTACTCACCAGTGAGTCGGCCAACAACATCGCTCAAGGACAGATCCAGAGTGTTTTCTTGGCCCTCGCTGTGATTTTCATCATTCTTTCCTCACTTTTTCTTTCCTGGAAGATGGGAATCATCGCGCTCTTTCCAAACATTGTTGCAGTACTTATTTTTTTCGGCACGCTTGGCTGGTTGAGTATCCCGATTGGAGTCACCATTTCGGTAATCGCTGCTATTGCTCTTGGAATCGGGGTGGATGATACCATTCATTTCCTCAGTCATTACAACGATACCGCCAAAAAGTTGCGTGACAAACGGGAGGCCTCGATGGCGACTTTGCCCCATGTAGTCCGCCCGATGATCCTCACCACCATTGCACTCAGCGCAGGATTTATCCTCTTTGTGCTCTCAGACATGGAATCCCAAATCCTCTTCGGAACACTTACGGCTTTCACACTCGTGGTCTGTCTGGCCACCGACATGACTTTCCTGCCTTCGGTGGTAATGGAAACCGGAATGATCACCGTTTGGGATTATGTGGGATTGAAATTCGACAAGGCTTTTGTAGAAAACATCGACCTTTTTAAAAAAATGACCGTACGGGAAGCAAAGATCGCGACCTTGATGTCATTCACTGTCGATCTGAAAGAAGACGAAGTGCTTTTCCGCCAGGGGGACATGGGACGTGAGATGTTCGTGTTGCTCAATGGCAAGGTTCGGATTTACCTCGAACAGGGGTATGAGCAAACCGAACTGGCGGTTCTGGAAAAAGGTGCGACCTTTGGGGAAATGGGGCTCTTCCGGGGAGCCCAGCGAAGTGCTGGTGCCGCTGCGTCAGTGACTTCCAGAATGCTCGTCATCAATCATGACAGCCTGATCCGATTGCGTAAACGTAACCCAAAAATCGCTGCCAAACTTTTTTTCAACCTTGCCATGAGGCTCGAAAATTCATATCGACAGACGCATCAGAAAATGTTGGCAGGCCTCCAAAAATCAGGAAATTTCGGTACCGAATTGAAAGGTCGGTTCAACAGGAAATTCGATGACCTTTTCTCTGGCATTTCAGAACGCAAACGTGAGAAATGGATCCAATCTTCCACCATGATTCACATCACCTCAGAGGGGGTGCTTGATGCGACAGAAATCGACGACGACAGTTGGCTGATGTTGAAATCAGGTCAAATCGAAATCCGATGCAGGGAAGAGGAGTCCTTCCAGTCCCTTGCGCAAAGAAATGGGGGAGATTTGATCGGCAGGGCAGAAATGCTGACAACAACAGAAACCGGCACGATAGAATTGAAGGCTTTAAAAGATTCCGAAATCCTCTGCATCGATCCGGATCAGCTGGAACTACTGAAACAAAAGAATGTACGACTAGCAGCAGAATGGACCGAACAACTGGTTTGTGTCCTTTCCGACCAGCTTGAAGAGGCCAACACCTACCTTAAATTTACGAGTTGATTCCTTCTTATATAAGGTCCTCAGAAATACTGGAGTCCTTCCTTCATGCAACAGGTTCATTGAAAATCAGGATGATCCGAACGTTTGGGGATGTGACTCATTGCTCTTTCTGTTAGAGCTGTGATAGTGAGACTGGGATTCACTCCCAGGTTGGCTCCAATCATACTACCATCACAGACATAGAGGTTGTGGTAATGAAAGACCTGGTTTCGGGAATCGATGACTCCCTCTGAACTGTCTTTTCCCATGATTGATCCTCCCAGAATATGAGCCGTGGTAGGAACATTAAAAAAAATTTCGGTCAGGGCCGTCATGGGTTTTCCACGAAAGCGGCGGGCCATTTTCTCGGCAAATTGATTGGCGGGCTCGATGAAAGGAGGAACACGTTTCCCTTCCGACTGAAGGGATTGTCTCAAGGGATTCCACCAGCATCTTTTGAGTCTCATCCGAAAAGAAGTATCACAAGTCTGCATCACCAATAGGATGATCGATTTTTCCGCCCAGCCAAAGATCCTGAGGGTTTTTAAGAATTCCAGGGGATGCAGTACAACCTCCAGCAACCAAGCAACAATTCTTCGCCATCCCGGAAGACTATGGGTCATCAACGTCGCCGTCAGGCCCATCACATCAGATCCCTTCGGATAGCGAACGGCTTCGATCTGGGTCTCATCATCGAGCGTGAATCCAGATCCGATGGCCACCCCCTCGCTCAAATCGTCAGGGGACTCATCACAGCGGATTCCAATCAGGGATTCCGAATTGGTCCTCGCACCATCTCCCAATTTTGGACTGAGCTTTGGCAGGGAACCACTGTTACGGAGTTTCAGCAGTAGAGGCAATGTCCCCAAAACCCCTGCAGAAAAAACCACTCCCCTGCATTGGAATGAAACCTCCACCCTGGGTCCATTACGGATGCTCTCCCTGCAACTGATGCGGTAGCCCCTGGTTCCTTCCGATTTTCCGTCAAGGGGTTTAACGTCGAAGACCTCGGTTTCGGGAAAGACCTGAACTCCCTGTTTTTCTGCAAAGTAGAGGTAATTGAAATCAAGGGAATTTTTCGCACCATGCCTGCACCCCACCATACAACCTCCGCAAAATTGACATCCCGTTCGTTCTGGACCGAGACCACCAAAATACGGATCGGATACGGTCACTCCGGGTTTTCCAAAATAAACACCTACCGGTGTCGGAGCAAAAGAGTCCCCAAGCTTTTCTGAATCAGCAGCCTCCTTCAGCATCCTGTCAGCAGGACCGAGATGTGGATTTGTTTCAGAACCAAGCATGGTCCTCGCCTTTTGGTAGAAGGGAGGCATGACTGATTCCCAATCGTCGAGTTCCTTCCAAGCCGGGTCCTGCCACACTGAAGGTTTCGGTTCCAACAGGACGTTGGCATAAACGAGCGAACCTCCTCCCACACCAACCCCGCTGAGGACCCATGCATGACGGAAGAGACTCAGACGGAAAAAACCGAACCAGCGTATCAAAGGAGCCCAGAAGTAGCGTTTCAGGTTCCAGTTGGTTTTGGGGAAATCCCTAGGTTTCCAACGTTTCCCCATCTCCAGTACCGCCACACGATATCCTTTTTCGGAGAGACGGCATGCACTGACGCTTCCTCCAAATCCCGAGCCGATAACAATGTAATCAAAATCGTAGGATTCCTTCATGGATTGCAAACTGGAAGAACATGATCTGCTTCAGAGAATACAAATCATCAGTAAAAACTATTGAGATCCATTCCCTGATAAAGGTGGCCGACTTGATCACTGTATCCGTTAAACATTAAGGTGTCGACTTTGTCAAACCAGTTTCCCAAAGGACGTTCCCTTTTCTGGGACCACCGCGGATGATCAACTTCCGGATTGACGTTCGCATAAAATCCATACTCGCTTGGTCCTGCAGACATCCAAAGGCTCGCTGGCATTTTATCGGTCAGCTCAATGCGTACGATTGATTTGATGCTTTTGAAACCATATTTCCAGGGCACAATCAGTCTCCAAGGCGAACCATTCTGTTTAGGCAGGGGTTTTCCATAAACACCTCCAACCATCAGCGTAAGATCGTTCATGGCTTCATCGAGCCGAAGTCCTTCAACGTAAGGCCAAGGATAATGCCCCATGCGCTGTCCTGGTGCAGCTTCAGGATCAAGAAAGGAAGTGAACTTCACAAATTTCGCATTCCCCAGGGGCTGGACCTGATCCAATAATTTTCTTAAAGGGAATCCATCCCAGGGAACGACCATCGACCAGGCTTCCACACATCGAAATCGGTAGATCCTTTGTTCCAAACCAAACAGATCTGCAAGTTCTTCGGAACCGAACGTACGCGGTCGATGGACCCGTCCTGCAACTTCCAAAGTTTGCGGAGGGTTTTTCCAGTCTTCAACAATCTCTGCAACTTCCTTTTTGTCGGTCGTAAATTCATAGAAATTATTATAATTCGTGACCAGTTTTTCTTCCGTCAAACCATTGAATGTCTCACTGAAATCGGAGTTTTTGTTCGAAGGAAAACCGTTTTGGACCGAAAATAAAGGTTTCGGAATGGGAAGTGTTGAAATTAAGCCCAGACCCAATGCTTTAAGAATGGACCTGCGGTTCCAGAAACGGGTTTCCGGGGTGACGGTATTTTCACTCGGATTACAGAATGTTTGAGCCATGTTCTTTTAATGAAAGAAAAAAAGGTCGGGTTTCGATATCTGTGATGCAAATGAAGCCATGAACCGATCAGGCAAGTAAAGACCACAAAATCAGTATTATTTCGATTTTCATTTAGAAATATAAGTCTGCCTACGCATTTAATGAAGAAAAGGATCCTCGGATCCATTCAGGAAGGATGAATATTCGTGGAATCGTCTCGAAACTTGAAGATTCCCGGAGGGGGGTATCAGACGGGTTTATGGAAAATATTTTCTTTCGGTTTATCCTGTTTTTTCTTGGAATAGAGTTCTTCTTCAGAAGGCAGTTCTTTTTCAAAAATGTTTCTCCGTCTCGGATTATCGTCGTGTTGGATCTCCTGCTTTTTTGAATCAGATTCTTTTTTTGGTGCCTCCTTTTCTTCAATGAATTCTTCGGTTTTTTCCTCTTTAGGAGTTTGATCACCGCGTATTTCACGGATGATTTTTTTCATTTTATCAAGAAGTTCCGGAACCCCCTTTTCCTGATAAATTTCAGGCAGCATTTCTGAAGCTTTCTCGAAATGACTGAACTGTTCCGGAGAGAGCATTTTTGGGATCCTGGAAAGACTGTGGAAAAGCAACTGCCCCACAACGGCATATTCACGAATCATCATCGGACGTTCCTCATGCGGAACCTTTTTGAGCTTCTGGACGCTTCTCGAAATTGCATGCATTGCTTCATTCAGCAGGCTTTCGATCACTTCTCCCTGTCCTTCGTTTCCTGCGCGGATTGCAGAAAGCAACATCGTCGCCCGTTTACGGAAAAGCAGACACTCCGCATAACTTGCATGAGGATCTTTTTCAGAAAAACGTTTCAGGATTTCCAGCATTTCCTTGCGAACATTACGTGCCAGAGGAAGTGCAGATATAGGAGCAAGATAGGGATTGAGAAGTTTCATCACCGATTTGCTGTTTCCACCAGCCTTGAGATTTTCCATCTGAAGTGATTGCAGGTCAGGGGGAATGCTGACACGAAACTGCTTCAGCAATTCATCCAGATAACGCGTACCCCGCTTGATCAACTGCTGCCGATCGTATTGCTCAACTGCGTTGGAAGAAGGATTTGATTTGGAAGAAGAACCGGAAGTCGGTGATTCTTGATCTCTTGTGTTTTTCTCTTCTGAATCATCCTGAGAGAGTTCCTGCCGGAAGAGATCCTTGAGGGAAACCAGGTAACGATTTTGTGCTGTGAGAGCCAGACGAACCCTCTTTTCATCCAATGGAATCCCCTGAACCTCGGCCATCGACAAAAGGAATGCATCACGATTGAGCAGAGCGTCTTTGCCATCGGTTTTGCGGGTCATCATTTCTACAAGATCCAGTCTTGCATTCGAATTATGGGGATTAGAGGCAAGTTCATCCACCAATTTCGGCGCTTCTTTCAACCCGGAACGGGCCACCATCCTGGAGCCACTGTTTTCGAGTCTCGACTGGTTATTTGAAGAAGGTCCTCCTTTGATCACTTTTTTAAGAAAACCCGTCTGGACATTAGTTCTTCTTGCAGAAGAATGCTGCGCCAGAAGTTCATTCAGGTCACGTTCCAGAATTTCCCAGAGGTTCCAGGGTTGATCGAGTTCCGGGAATTCTTTTTTAATTTCTTCAGGGATGGTCATGCTTTCTCCTGGGTTACCCGCGCTGATTAACTCTCATCATTCATTTCTTTTATTTAATGTTCCATGCGAACTCAATATTCAACCCTGAACTCCAAAAAATCAACCGAAGAAGACTCAGAAATTTGGATTTGATCCACTCTCGCGTGGGGAGGTCCATTTCGACACCAGTTTTCGAACTGTTCCATAAGTTCAGATTTTGCCGAAGCCAGGATTTCTACCCGTCCGTCATCCAGATTCCGGACGCTTCCAAGGATTCCAAGTTCCATGGCTTTTCTCCATGTGGCATCACGAAAACCAACTCCCTGAACCCTTCCACGGACAAGTATTTTTCGATGGAGATTCATACTGAACAAGACTGTGTGGTGGAAGACAAAGGAAGCACTGAGTAAAAAATCATTCCCGGTTTGGATTCTCAAAAATCCTCCAGAATCCTGCGATGCAGGTTTGGGTCAGAGATATCTTTGTTCGTAAATCTTGACCGTGTTGTTTTTCAGTAAACGCGCACTGTTTCGGAGTGGCTGTTTCCAGAGTCGGATAACCCGATTCGCCAGAAGATCAATGTCTTCCACAATCTTTGATTCTGGAGCAAAACTTTTTAGAGGTTCTCGCCTCCTAAGAGACTCGGAGGTTTTTGGATCAAAAAACAAATGTCCAAAATAATCACAGCGCAGGGAAAGGTTACGTTCCAGTGTTTCATTCATCTGATCCACCACAACCAGGTCTTCCGGATTGCGTCCCTGGTTGAAAACGATACGGGGTCGGAACTTGAGCCAGTCTCGATGGATGCTTTCCGCAACTTCCTTATCAATCTCGGCCAAGGTGTGGAGGACTTTTCTTAAGGTAATGACCCCGGAGGTTAGGGGCTGGTTCAGGCACTCCTGAAACGATTTACGGAGGAAGGTATTTCTGGGTAATTGAAGTTCGATGCGGCGAAGGGCAAGGTTTTTCAGGAATGTCAACATGTTCATGAGTGAGGTGTACTCAACGGTGCAGACCAGCATTCCATGATGACTCATGGCAAAAAAATCAAGCGTGTTGTAGGCACTTCCGCTGCCCAGATCAAGCAGGACGAAATCGGCATCCAACTTGCGCAGCTGATTCATCAATTTGTTCTTCTGCGCAGAGTGCAGATTCGCCATCAAAGGGCTTCGTGCGTCCCCGGCAAGAAATTTCAAATTGGGATGAGAGGTATCAACAATAAGTTCTTCCAGGTTTCCGTAATGGGCACGCAGGTAATCTCCGATGCCTGGATTGTTATTGTCCAGTCCCAAGCAGGTGTGAAGGTTTGAGCCTCCCAAATCGAGATCGACGGCTACGACGCGACAGCCTTTTTCGGCCAGACTTACTGATAGGTTGGCGGTAATCACACTTTTTCCAACCCCACCCTTTCCACTGGCAACCGGAATGATCGTCATTTCTTTTGGTTGTTGCTGCTCTTCCATAATGAATCAATGTTCCGATTCAGACCTTAGAATCGTTATTCAAAGCTTAGGTGATATGATTAATAATTGTCATGCAGATTCATTTCGATTTGCAACACCTTTGCCAGATTCATGGAATTCATCAACAGATAGAGGATGAATGAAGTTTTTGCTCCCTTTCATTGAGCTGGCGGCTCTGTGAGCTGTTTTCTTCGGTCTTCGGGGATCGGAACGGATTGGTGATCTTCGATATTTGTATAAACCCAGATGATTTCTCCGGTCGTGCTTAGTTCTTCCGAGTGTTTCTGAAAAAGCCCAAGTTCCCAACAGAGACTACTCCTTCCAAGCCTACCAATCCGAACGCCGATTTCAACATCTTCATCGTATGGCACCGGTTTCAGGAACTCAATACTGGCTTTTACCAGATGAAAATCTTTGCCGGAATTTCTTGCGTCGGTGACGTAGTTGAATCCGCAATGACGCATATATTCAGTAATCGCTGCGTCAAAATAGTCAAGATAGCGGGAATTGTAGACAATCCCCTGCATATCGATTTCAGAATAACGAACCCGATGCGGATGAAAAAATGGATAGCCTTCGTGTTTCATCAAAATGCCCTTGAATGAGACTTTAATAATGAGATGACCATAAATCTCTTCCCTATTGGTTTAATATTTTTTAAAATAAAAAGTTAACTTCAATTATGATTCAAGTCCAACGATGAAGGAAAATCTAGATGGCAGCAGCTAAAAAACAAAAGACCGAGGTACATGAATATCAAGCAGAAATGCAACGTCTGCTCGACATTCTTGTTCATTCCCTTTACACCGACCGCGATATCTTCCTCAGGGAACTCGTATCCAATGCTTCGGATGCTCTCAGTAAAGTCCAATTGACGACATTGACGGAGGAGGTACTGGATCAGGAAACGCCTCTTGAAATCCGCCTTTCCATCAATGACAAGGAGAACAGCATCACCCTTGAAGACAGCGGCTGCGGTATGACCAAGGATGAGCTGATGCTCAATCTGGGCACCATTGCAAAATCAGGAACCCTGCAATTCCTACAGGAGATGCAGAAGGAAAACAAGTCCGCAGAAAATTTAATCGGCCAGTTTGGTGTTGGATTTTATTCTGTATTCATGGTTGCCAGTAAGGTGGAACTCGAAACACGCTCCTGGCATCCTGAAGGAGAAGCCTGGGCATGGAGTTCAGAAGGAGGTGGAAATTACGAGATCCAGCCCTCCAAGAAAAAAGATCGGGGTACCCGGATCAAGATCCTGCTCAAGGAAGATGCCAAAGAATTTTGTGGAGAATTCAGATTAGAGAATATCATCAAGCGTTATTCGAACTATCTGCCTTTCGAAGTAAAGATCAAAGACAAAGTACTGAACCAGGTAAAGGCTCTTTGGACGCAATCCAAAAACGATTTATCCGAAGAGGACTACCAATCTTTTTACAAGCAGTTTTGTCACGATCATGAAGATCCTGAACATCATCTGCATTTTTCAATCGATGCTCCGATCCAGTACCATGCTCTGATTTATTTTCCAAAAAATGTCAGCAATGAAGTGCTCTATGCGAGAGAAAGTCACGGAGTAGCCCTTTATGCGCAAAAGATTTTGATTCAGCAGGACAATGAACATTTGCTGCCTCCTTACATGAGGTTTGTGAGAGGACTCATTGATTCAGAGGATCTTCCGCTGAATGTGTCGCGTGAAAATGTGCAGAAGAATGTGCTCATAGAACGCATCAAAAAAAGTCTTACCTCGCGGATCCTGAAGGATCTCGAAACGATTGGAGAATCTCAGCCGGAGTTATACAAAAAGATATGGAAAAACAATGGGGTCCTGCTTAAGGAAGGCGTATCCAGTGATTTTTCAAATCGTGAAAAATTACTTAAATTATTGCGTTTTAATTCATCCCTCTCGGAGGATGAAAATGGATTGACGAGCCTTTCTGAATATGTCGGCAGGATGCGTGAAGAACAGAAAGAAATTTATTATGTCACGGGAGGTTCAAGACAGGCGGTGATGCTGCATCCAAATCTTGAATATTTCCGTGGACAGGGATTGGAGGTACTGTTCCTTTTTGACCAGATTGATGATTACATGATGGCGGAAGTACGGGAGTTTGACGGCAAACCCCTGAAAAATATTTCAGATTCCGAGATCGAGGGAATGGCAGACCAATCCAGCAAATCAAATCTCTCTGAGGAAGAAAAAAATGACTTGCTGACCTTCTTCAAAACTGAGCTTGGAGATCGGGTGGAAGATGTCCGGGAGTCAAAGAGGCTTGTCGACAGCCCCTGTTCGCTCACCAATCCAAAAGACGGGATGAGTGTTCAGATGGAAAAGATGATGAAGATGATGAACCAGGAATATCCTACTTCGAAACGCCAGCTTGAAATCAACCTCAATCATCCAATCAACCGTAACCTTTCTGAGTTGGTCCAGAAAAATAAAAGCAACCCATTCCTTAAGGATGCTGTGGAACAACTGTTTAGAAATGCGTTGATGATCGAGGGGTTGCTTGAAAATCCAGTCGAGATCTTGCCCCACATCAACCAGTTCATGGAGGATGCGGCAGCATATCAGATTCAGAAACTTGAAGGATAAATCCGGACCTGACTAATTAGCGAACATCTGGTTTGAAATTACTTCTTCGACCCTTAGAAGCCGTTTTTCAAAATCTTTGAGGGTATTGTCGATTTGGTCCGAGTAGCGCCGAAGTTCTTTGAGCTGAGTCATGTGAAGGGTGAGCAGTTCCTGCTGGTAGGGGAAATCGATTGGGTTCTGCTCTCCTTTTTCCATGAGGTATTCACAATCCTGAGTAATCCTATCCAGATCTCCTCTGATCGTCTGCAACATGAAACTGTCGATGGAATTCAGTTGTTTCCAGACCTCATCTGAATTTTTATATTCATCATTCAGAATGAAGCTGTGATCTTTCATGTATTTTGAAATCTGTTTCAGCAACGATTCGTAACGTCCCACAAGCTTTTCATAATCCTTCCGAAACGTTAGGATTTCATCACGCATCGGCCGGTTGAACCATTTCAAGAAACGGAAAACCTGTTTTTTGATCAGAGACATATCTGGCTATTAAGACCGTTGATGTGGCTTAAGGACACGAAGGGACTAAGAAAATATTATAGTTTTGAGTGTAAATAAGTCAAACTTCGGTTCATATTAGTACAATTCAAATAGATGAGGTAAAAGGCCTTGGCAGACTCAATGACAGGTTATGGTACATCTGAAATTCAATCCACAGAATGGCGCTGCACAGTGGAGCTACGTTCGGTCAATCAACGTTTTCTGGATATTCGTTTGAAGCTACCTGCCGGATTCCAGAATCGTGAAAAGGAATATCGGAATAAGATTAAAGGATTTTGCCGTCGCGGAAAAGTCGAATGCTCGGTCAAAATCGAACCCTTAGCAGGTGAAAACGGATGGGTTCTCGATGAGGATCGTCTTCAAGAAATGAACGGACTCGTCAGACTTATTGAGGATTCCTCTGAACATTCGCTGCAAGTCCAATTCCGGGACTTTATGCAGTTGGATGTGATCAAAAACCAAAGTCCCGATTTGCTTCCCGAATCCTGTGTGGAATTGATTGATCAATGTATGGTTTCAGCACTCCAGGAATTCAAACAGATGAAGTCCCAGGAAGGAGAAGCGCTCTGCACGGACCTTAACGAAAGAATGGTATCTTGTTCGAAGATGGTTGATGAACTGGAACAAGAAGCGCAAGGACAAGGAAAGGCTCATTTTGAAAAACTTCAGCAGCGTGCATGTGATCTGTTAGATCAGGTTGAATTGCAGCCCGAAAAACTGAACCAGGAACTGGCCCTTTTATGTGACCGTTATGACGTTAGCGAGGAACTGGTTCGTCTGAAAACCCATTTGGCTCACTTGGAAAATCTGCTGAAGGAACTGGAAGTCGGAAAGAAGGGTGAATTTATGCTTCAAGAAATTCTCAGGGAGGTGAATACCCTGTCCTCCAAAAGCAACAATGCCTTGATTTCCAGGATAGCTGTTGATTTCAAAAACGAACTTGAAAAAATGCGTGAACAGCTTTTGAATCTTGAATGATCATGTCTTCCATCACCCGATCTTAACGTAAATCTTCAGCATTCAGTCTGCATGAAAATCACTCTCGCAGGGACTCCTGGTTCAGGAAAATCCACCATCCGTAAAATGCTAGCAAAGAATTATCAGCTTGAAGTCAAAGCAACTGGGGATTTTATGCGTGAAGCGGCAAAACGCCATGGCTATTCGGATATCACAAAATTCCTCGTGGGATACGTGAGTTCCCATCCTCAGGTTGACCGGGAAGTGGATGAGGAGCAAAGGCGATTCGGAGAAACTCATACTCACTTCGTCCTTGATGCACATCTTGGGTTTCACTTTGTACAGGATTCATTCAAAATCTGCCTGACTTGTAGTTTTGAAGAAGCAGGCAGAAGAATTTTCGAAGCGAAACGTCAGACAGAAGATGCAACCACCCTAGAAGAAGCCGTTGAAACCTGTCGTCGCAGGCGGTCAACGTTAAGAAAGAATTTTATGGAACTCTATCAGGTCGACATTGACGACTTTAAACAATTTGACCTGGTTCTTGATACCACAGAATTGTCTCCCGAGGAAGTATACGAAAAACTCGTCAAAGCAATCGATCCCCTTCAGGCCACAGGATAACTGCTAAATACTGTCATTCGTCCAGTCTCAATTCTGATCATATATTTATTTATGGAATAACCCCTGTCCTGTTTCCGGCACAGAGGTGGCTGAGACGTTCATCAAGCAAAGATCCCATTTTGGTTTCATGCTTCTAATTATTGAGATTACATCAGAGATGAAACATCCAACTCATGATCCCTAAGCAAGTTACCCAAAGTGATAAAAATAATTTCATTCATATAATTTATTTATATTGAACTTAATCAGGGAAGATAAGTTGTTTATATTTATTTTTGAATGATGAATCTGATCCAGTTATATACTTATATTTTAATCATGTGATATTAATGGGATTTTCATTCTCTCAAAAAAAATATTATTTCATTCCAAGATTTTCAATCATTCTATTATTGATCTTTAGTTTTACTTTAGGGTTAGTTTCACATTGTATCATTTATTTCCATCAATTAAATACTGGATTCAGAATTTTACACAGTTTGTTCATGGGCATATTATATGATTTAATGATTGCCTGTTTATTTGTTTTTTGTGCTTTGATATTCATTTTTATTATCAGAGACAAATTTGAAAAGTTCATTATTATATTATTATTCTTTTTTTATACACTATTCCAATTCATAGATATCAATTACTATTTTGTGTTTGGCACTCATCTTCCTTTTCAAACAATAGAATATTTTAATCAATTAGATAAATTTTCAAGCAACATTCTGGACATAATCGGGAATTACACATTCATACTTTTTTTTGTAGCACCAAACATCATCTTTGTTTCATTAATGTGGAGGTATCCTTTAGTGAAAAGCAAAGTGTCCAATATTAATTTATGCATTTCCCTTTTCCTTATCATCTTTTTGGGTTCAGCTGCTGGAGTATATCCCAATTCGTATGTGGCAAAAAACATGAACGACCCCTTGACATCATCCGCATTGAATTATTTTTACTGGTCCAGAAAAATCGCAGATGATCAGAAAATCATAGCACCAATTGCTGCATTAAAAAAAATAGTGGATATGTTACCTGGTGAGATACCTAATGACAGCTTGTACAGGGATTTACCACTGGCAAGAGGTCAAACATCGAATTCGTGTGAAAACATCAAATCCAAGGTTCCATGGATAGAAGAAATGTGTTCACCTGAAAAAATGAATATTCTGATCATTCTTCTTGAATCCTTCCGTGCCTCAGAAATTGACAGTTACGGGAGTGAATTGGGTCTGACACCAAATTTTAAAAAATGGAAAAACAAGGGGATATTTTTTAAAAATTTCTATGCCAATGGCTTTCAAACCCGTCATGGTGAGGTTGCAACCTATTGTTCTGTCATGCCAAATTATGGCCAGACCGTGTTCAGTCACTATCATCAAAACCATTTTCTCTGTCTTCCTGAACTACTGAGACAATCAGGATACTCAACATCGTGGATCCATAATGCGGATGCTGCTTTTGACAATCAATTGTTGATGCTCCCTAAAATGGGTTTTGAAAAAATCATGGACCGCTTTGATTTTGATTTTGATACTGAAACTCTTGGCTGGGGATATTCTGATGAGGCATTATTCAACAAGTGGATTAAGTTTTTGGATCAGGAAAAAGCACCCTTTTTTTCTTCAGCTTTGACCATCACCAATCACCATCCCTTTGATGTTCCAGAAAGTTATCAGTATTTTAAAAACCGCAGTGTTCAAAATAAATACTACGAGGCAATCTCCTATGTTGACTCGATGTTAAATCAGTTTTTGATCAAGGCATCCAAATCAAAATGGTTTAAAAATACATTGATTTTTGTCACAGCAGATACCTCCAATTATCAAAACCCTCAACGACCCTATAAAAACTTTGAAGAATTTGTAAAAACAAGATCGCAAATTCCACTTCTGATTTTAGGAGGAGGAATTAATCATTCTTTTGAAGAACAACGTTTTTTCAGTCAAATTGACCTAGCCCCTACAATCATGGACCTTCTAGGGGTTCCATACCTGAGCCCATGGATGGGGCGCAGTATGTTGAATGCAAATAATGATGCAATAGCTTACACGAATCGCCCTGGAAATTATTGGGCTGTAATGAGTCAAAAAGGTCGTTATTATAATGAATCAAATCAAAATGATCATTACTTTGGTTTTCAAGAAAACGACGATTTAAAACTTGAATATAAACTTAGTGGGCGAGCCTGGATTGATACTACAAAATGGCTTTTACAGGAAAATAAGATATGGCATGAATGAATATTTTTAAAAATAAAATTATGATTTATTATTTTTACATACACATATCAAGATTCAATTTACAACTTTCAAGGAAACAGGTTATAATTTTTTTTATATTAAAGTACCTTCTCTTCCAAGCGCCCGTAGCTCAACTGGATAGAGCAACTGACTTCTAATCAGTAGGTTAAAGGTTCAAGTCCTTTCGGGCGCGCCAGTATTAAAAACACATTAAAATTAATATTGTTATATATCAATTCCCTGTGGTGTCCATCGCCCGGGATTCACCTGCCTTCGAAGTTGTAGCCTCTTGAGTTCCAGTCCTGTTTGATTTGGCAAGCAATCATTTTCTCAATAATAAACTCTTTTAAATTTAAAAACCTGGTGAAAACGGAACAAATATAAGGAAGGGGATTTGATGGACTGGGCCAATCGCATCACCCTTGGAGGGTTCACTGTCACCTATTCGACATTAAAGATGGCCTGGGAAGTGATCGATGAACGGAATGGGTACGAGGTTGCCTATCGATGGTTCTATTCAAAATAAAAGGGAGAGGATTTTTGCCTTGGATGGATCGGAACAA
>Ga0208639_1000760_pt1 | contig 23677 bp, 21 predicted proteins | sample ETNtaG_33_FD_185772 | JGI IMG/M metagenome (GOLD analysis project Ga0208639, IMG submission 185772) | Marine microbial and viral communities from oxygen minimum zone, Eastern Pacific Ocean - ETNP201310SV76 (SPAdes) (version 2) | ecosystem: Environmental > Aquatic > Marine > Oceanic ...
TTTTGAATCCGGGTCAGGCTCGCCCATCAAATCACCGAGGTGGGTCTAGTGAATGAGTTTCACTCTTCTTCGCCATGGTCATGGTCATGGTCGTGGTCATGGTCGTGGTCATGGTCGTGTTCTTCACCAACTTCGCGGACGGGGTGAACTTCACGGAAAGTGATTGTTTTCACTCCAACATTGTCACGCAGTGAGCGTATGATTTGGAACTTTGCCATTCCCCAGGATTGGTCATATCCAAGAAAATCAGGGATTGTGATTGCTACATCATCCCCATCAAATTCGACTTCAAAATCATCTGAACCAGTATTCATCTTGAACATGGCTAGTACCATCTCTTCACGTTCTTCAATGACCTTGGTGATTCGGTAATTATAACGCAATGTCTTACCAGCTAATTCATGATTGAAATCAATTCTTGCACGGCCAGCACGGAACATTACGAGTGTGCCTTTTCTTCCACCAATTTCCACACTTCCGCCAACTTGTAAGTTGTCGGGATCACGAACTTGGCGAGCCAACTGTTGTGGCCCAAAATATTCTACGGCATTAGCATCACGCTCACCATATGCTTTGTCGGCAGGAATATCTAGGTCGTAATCAGTTTCTGCTTCTGCATCAGCAAGACTCTCTTCAAAACCAGGAATCAAGCGTCCTTCGCCAATTGTGACACAAAGTGGCTCGTAATTCCTGCCTTCTTCATGTGTGTCATTTGACTTAGCAGTCTCCTCACGTGTGGTTTCAATCAATGTTCCTGACTCAGCGTCAAACAGGTCGTAATCTATGTAGACAATTGTCCCTTCTTCCATGATAACTCTCTCCACGCCCCTACGGGGCGAGCCGGCGACCGACTCTCCCTTTATGAGTGAGCCGGTAATTATTATGTTTCAGCAGAGGTCGTTTTAGCCTCTTTTGAACGCGGAATAGAAGAAATCCAGAGAGTGAATGTAGAGAGCATAATGATGAGCCAACCGGCCCAAACAAGGTGGCTGCCTGGTAGGTGATATACCGTTAATCGTACACGATCAAGTTCCATTTCCCCAGATGCCATGTCAATAGTATCAGATGCATTTCCTAATTCTTGAGTTTGTGACCAATCAAAGATGAAGATAGTATCCCCAGTCCAAGTGGAATGTCTAGCAACTTCACTTCTAGGGAATCCGTTTGAATCATCAAACCGTAGCATTCCAGGATTTACTGTGCCAAGTAATGTTCCCGCTTCATTCCTCACTTCTATTTCGGCCCCAATGAATCCGTCGCCCACTTTAAATCGCTCAGAAAAATCTTCATCATCAGATGAAAGAATAGTCCATTCAATGAATGTCAAATGAAGCCCATCATGAGTGACTTGATCATCTTGTACCAATATTACTTGATGACTTGAATCCGTTCTGTCAACCAATGTTGTAGTGAATATATGGCCCACTAGGAGTAATAGGATTCCAACATGGGCAGCATGTGCAAGTGAACTACGTAATTTTGCAGTGGAATAGCCTTCAATGGTTTTTCTACTCAAATCATAGGTCAGTCTAATTAGTGAAGGAATCGCAACAATCATCATTGGTAGCAAAAGCCAAGCAACATCTCCACGAGAAACAACCTCGCTGAATTGTGCATTACTATCACCAGTAAGTGGCAAATTGAGGATATTTCCTAATATTATTCCAAGGGCAATGAATCCTAACAAGAGCATTGGTATCCATTTTGATGGAACAGTGTCCTTCCATGAATATGTGGCAAGAGCCGCGGCAACTAGGAGAATGAGCGGTCCACCAAACATCTCATGCATCGCTAAAGATGCTCCATCAATACTCGCAATCATTAGCATCCAAGTCAAAGAGAGAAAGATGGCACCTATCATTATGGGTGTGTAAAGGGCAAGACGCATCTGTTCTTTTCTAGTGCAAAATTGCAACAGTCGGTCTTTGAGAGATTGCTCTTCTTCATCAGATTCTTTCAGAAGTATTGGCCAAAGGAAAATGAGCAGGGCAATGCCTGCAATTGTTACTTCAATCAAGAACGCATAAGTTGCAGTTAGAATTACAATAACTGCTGCAACTGCCCAAAAATTACCTAAATTTCCATTTGCATTTTCCGATTGGATGCCAGAATTACATTGCTCACTAATCTTCAATATCATCAGAATGCACAATAAAAATGCGACTACCATATCTTGAATAAAATAAGATAACAACAAAATTGCAACCATTGAAAACAACTTTTCGTTATTATCAAATAAATTAGGCAAAATTGTATTTGGTGGGCTAATTAATGCAATTATTGATGAAGATGCTAGCAAAAATAGTAGCACAGAAGGTAACAATTCGATCCAACTAATTTCAGCCCCAAATAAATCTACTGTGACGAAACGTGAGAGTGGGATTACAAGAATAAAGAATAATGAATATCGACTAACTAACCGCCATCGTTTTTCATCTCCAAGCCCAGTTTGAGATGTCACCAACCAAGCAATCGTGGTAATTAGAATAGTTATCAAAGCGATAAGGTAGGTTGTTATTTCAGTCCCGGCAACCCCTTCTCCTTGTAAATCAATAACACGTCCAATAGCGGTATCACTTCGACCGTTTAATTCATCACTAACAAAAGTATGAACTGATGTCCAAACACCATTAGCTCGTGTTACCATGGTTGCGTGAATTGTAAACCAACCAGGGAGGATTGCTAGAGGAATGGCCCATTTCGCCACCTTTTTTCCCGGGGATACTCGTAGGTGTAGTAAAAGTAGAAGGCACACCCAAGGTAGAAGCGAAGCAGTCTCAACGGGATCCCAAGCCCAGTAACCACCCCAATCTAGTACAGTGTATGCCCACAACCCTCCTAGTCCAATTCCAAGTGTACCAACAGCAAATGCGGCTCTTGCTGCAGGCAGTATGTCTTTCTTAAATTTTGAAGGCGCAATATCTTCTTCGCTAAGGATGAATGTCAGTGCTTGTATCATCACAATTATACAAAGTGAATAAAAGAGGTAAATTAGAGGGGGGTGGAGCACCATTAAATCAGTTTGTAATAGGGGATTTAATTCACCTCTCCAAGTACTTTGAGCAAGTCTAAAGGGGCGCATTATTAGGGCTAATGTCAAGATAGTTAGAACCACGCCATTGACTATTTTTCTCATCAAAATAGCACTATCACCTCTCCCTTTAATTTGGAAAAATAAACCACACAATGCGATTAATCCTGCCCATAGTAAAATAGGTCCCTCCCTACTGGCCCAAACCGCACTTATTTTGTAAAGTAGAGGCATACTTCCGCCCCCATAGAGACGCACTAAATCATAGGTTGTTGAATCAACTATAAACAGAAATGTGAGAATTAAAAATGGTTGAATCTGCAGAAGTACTATAGCGCGAGGAATCCATGTTCCTAAATCCTTTGAAAGATCACGCCACGGGATAAAAAGGGCGGCCACTGAAGCGGCTAATGCTACCCAAAGAACCCATTGCATGAGGTACCCGAACAGGGAATAGGGGATGGCGATTTCGGCGCGGGACTTTGTTCAAAATCCTTCTAGTTCACCAGCCATAATGTTTAGCTCGGCTATACCCAAATGCAAGCATGGCAGGGATTATTCGTTTGAAATATAAACTAGGTCGTCGGAACAACAGGCGTATACCAACCATTGCTTTACCTGTGAGTCCCATTGCAGACATCTCTTCGGGGAAGCAACGCCCCATTGCTGACATATCATCATTATTCAATGAATATAGAGCAGTTTTTCCACGTAAGATTTTCTCATACGGGGGGAACTCCTTCTTCCAACGGTTAGGGTAGGCGGCCAGCATGTTAGATGATGTATCTCCCGAGGCGATTGCCTCGGCAGCAGTTAGTGCAGCGAAGGCAGCGGACTTCAGTGCTAAATGCGAACCGCCTTCAAACAGAGGTGATGTGAATCCAGCAGCGTCCCCAATAAGCATCAAACCATCTGAATGAGTTGCTTTGTGTGGTCCTGAAATAGGGATTGTACCACCAAATCCGCGTATTGCAACCCCCTCTTTCCGCCAAGGTGGATTTACCTTTTCTAAATCCTTGAATTCTCCATCTGCGATAAATTGGTCAAGAGACTTAACTGCCCCTTTCTTGTCTTCAGTAACTAAACCTACATTTGCTCGCCCATTTGATTTTGGAATCATCCAGAGGTATCCTTTCATTGCATAATGTGGCCAAATATAGAAATCAAGATATCCATCGGTTGGCACCTCTAACATTTCATATTGCATTCCAGCAATTACTTTTGGTCTTGGGTTAAGTTCGAGTAATTTTGAACAAACCCCTCCTACTCCTGATGCATCAATGACAACTTTTGCCTCAAATGGAAACATTTCACCCTTCCCTTCACAAAGCCATGCCTTGAATTTACCATTTACCTCAACGCGTTTCATTGAGGTTAATTTGTGCGAAAGGTGCAATTTTGCTCCCTCCTCTTCGGCTTCACTAACTAACCAACGCTCAAACAGGTGTTTTTCTAATACATAACCCGGCTCGCTCAATTTTTTGGCAGTACCATCGGGAAATAGCACGCGAATTCCATCAACTTCCCTAGATATTACATCAGGGGGCAACTCAAGATCTAGGTTTTTGACTGCTACATCTGAAATACATTCCCCACAATGGACAGGAGTTCCAATTTCAGCGTGGTCCTCAATAATCACTACATCAAGGTCATGTCGTGCAGCATGAAGGGCAGCGGAACCACCACCCGGTCCAGCACCTATGACGAGAACATCACACGCTGTCGCCTGCTCTTGCATATTCTATGATGAGGGGAACTCACTTCATGAAGAACGCGGTCATTTTGCCACAAACTCTCCTCCTTGATGTTTCATAGGGGATAACCCTTCGGGGGTGTGTGGGGTGGAGCAATCTGCAACAATTCGTGGCCGCTCTTGAAGAGAGCGATAGGGTCCTTCGAATCAACCGCCCTGTTGATGTAGAACTAGAAGCAGGGTGCATTGCTGATAGGGTAGTGAAAAAAGGTGGTAAGGTAGTAATCTTTGAACAACCAATGCTCCCAAATGGTAATATTTCTGAAATTCCATTGGTTATGAATCTCTTTGGGACTTCTGAGAGAATAAAAATGGCATTGGGTGTTGATGATTTTTCACAAATTGGGGAGCGTCTTGTTGGGATGATGAAGCCTGATGTGGCTGCAATATCTAAGAAACCATGGAAAGGGATTTCATTAGCGCGCCAAGGTTTGAGAATGGCTCCAAAGCGTGTGAAGAAAGGGGCATGCCAAGAAATAATAATGGAAACACCTGATTTGACTTCTCTTCCAATACCAAAGACATGGCCGAATGATGGTGGTCAATTCATGACTCTTCCTCTAGTTATTACTAAAGATCCAATTAGCGGAGAACAGAACCTGGGAATGTATCGCTCACAGATTTACGGACCAACCGAATGTGGATTACATTGGCAAATGCATAAGCATGGTGCAGAACACGCTGATTCAAGCAAAGAATCTCCTGAGCAGATACCAGTCGCAATTTGTTTGGGTGGCCCACCAGAATTGATTTTCAGTGCTATTGCGCCATTGCCAGATAACCTATCAGAGTTCATGTTCGCATCATTCCTCGGGGATCAAAGACTCCGAATGGTAAAGGCAACGACTCAGGATTTGTTGGTGCCAGCAGAAGCCGATGTGGTAATCGAAGGCTACTGTGTGCCGGGGGAAACTAGGACTGAAGGCCCATTTGGTGACCATTTTGGATTATACAGTCTTGAAGGTGACTATCCAGTAATGCATGTGACTGCAATCACCCACCGCACAGAACCCTTGGTGCCTATGACAATTGTAGGATTGCCTCCAATGGAAGACGGCTATCTAGGTGAAGCCATTACTGACGCATTCTTGCCAGTATTAAATTTCCAACACCGTGATATTGTTGACATGCATGTGCCACATGGTACTGGCTTCCATAACCTTGCAATCGTATCTTCAAAACAACGCTATCCAAGGCAGGCTCGTAAGACCTGCCTCGGGCTTTTGGGGGCTGGTCAATTGATGTTCACGAAAATATCAGTAGCAGTAGATCCAACACATCCTGTAAAAGACTTGAATGCTTTTCTAGATACATTACACCAAAAGGTAAACCCATCTTCAGATTTAATCATCATTCCTGGACTAGTGGCTGATTCTCTTGATGCCACATCTCCTTGGGAAAATGTTCACGATAAATTATTGATAGATGCCACAACTCTGCCGGGGAGCGATCCTCGAAAAGGAGGCGTTGGTATTCCTCGGGGGACTAGCTTTGACAGCACGCCCGAATGGCGTCGAGGATTAATTGAAGCGCCCGGTGTTTCTGTTGACTTCTGTGCCAAGGTTAGGGCTTTGGATTCTGTGTGTGAGGTGCTACAACTTCGACCCTCTATGTTGGTGATTACTACAAAAATCGATGACACACCTAATCCAACAACTGGGATGGGTGCAATCTTAGATCCGTTAGCATGGGCCGCTCAAGTAGAGGCCAGCAGAGCACAAAGGCAACGAATATTTCAATTGATGAATTCAATTTGGCAATTAGAAGATTCCGAGAATCTAAGGTGGCTTTTCATAACTGATGATGATGTTAAATTACATTCCGCTGGAGTTAATCGAAAACTGCTTTGGCAGCTAACCGTTCGTTTTGATGTGGGCCGCGACCTACATTTCGATTCTGGCCGCAATAGAGTTTGTTGGGATGCAACTGCACCAATTCCTCATCCGGGTCGAACTGCATTAGCAGAAGCGGGACAACAAATTTCTGCGCTGGACCCGATATACCCCATCAGAAGTTGGCCACCTCTGACCCTACATAGTCATGCAACTCTCACTAAAGTAACCAATATGGCAGGGTATGATGGGTACGAGCAAAGAGCATGGGAGCCAAATGTTACGAGGTGGTAATGTGGGTGCCAAAGAGATTCTAGAATTCGTAAAGATAGAACACACACTATTCTCACTGCCCTTTGTATTAGTAGGGTATATTCTTGCCTACAATCAATTCATTCATGACCTTCCAGTTAGTGAACTCGGTTGGTTGCGAATGGATCTATTTTGGATTCTGATTGCAGCAGTAGGGGCACGTGGCCTTGCAATGGCTCTGAACCGCATCATTGATCGTGATATTGATGCTGTAAATCCTCGTACTGCGAGCCGACATCTAGTATCGGGCTCAATGTCAATGAAAACTGCTTGGTCTCTCTCAGTAATTTTCCTAGGGATGCTTCTTCTAGGTGCTTGGAAACTTAATGTGGTGGCATTAATGATGGCTTGGCTTCCGGTCTTGGCTTTTGTTATCTACCCATACACAAAGCGTTACACTTGGCTGTGTCATTTGTGGCTAGGGCTGTGTCTTGGTCTTGCGCCAGCTGGTGCCTGGGTTGCTGTTGCAGCAGATGTACATGGGTGGGCTGCAATTACCGGGGCGCACGAGGGATACACAGACATTCTTTGGTATCCTACAATATTCTTCATCTCTCTTGGGGTGGCACTTTGGATAGCTGCCTTTGATATTAACTATGCACGCATGGATGTAGAAAGTGACCGAGAAAACGGAATTCATTCATTCCCTTCCCGATTCTCTGAGGGGGCTACTACTAGGACATCTGTGCAACTAACTCTGCTATGGTTCGCATGCTTCGCTATCTCGAACCCCATGAATGAAATTTGGTTTCTCGCTGCTGCAGGACTTATGGCAATTCTAAATATTGCTGTAATCATAGGCCGTGAGAAGTTCACAGATTTCCAAACAACACTTTTCCGCGTGTCAATGCTTACTGGATGGGTTCTTTTACTAGCAATCATATTAATGGAACCCGACAAGGGACTCATGCTAGGGGATTGAGGTGATAATATGGCTAAATTAGCAGTAATTACTGGGGGTAGTAGGGGTATTGGAGCGGCTACAGCAAGCCGTTTAGCCTCTGATGGTTACCGCTTGATAATTACTTATCATACAGATGCACAAGCGGCAGAGAAAGTCATTGCGGATGTAAGAGGAATTGGATGTGATTGCGTCGCTGTAAAAGTGGATTGCTCTGATTCTGGTGAAGTGATGATTCTTGCAGACCACCCTTGGGTCAAAGAGGGGGTTGATGCCCTAGTTCTGAATCATGCAATGTATCAAAGAGGGAAAGCAAGTGAACTAACTTTGGAGGATATGGCTAAAACCATGGATGTAAATTTCACTGGAGCATTCTTAGTTTGGAAAGCTCTTTCTTCTCACCTTTCCACCTCAGCTAGCGTAGTGGTATTAGGCAGTCAATTGGGGTTGAAAGGTACGGCAACAGGTGCTGACTATTCTGCATCAAAGGGGGCCCTTCATGCGTGGGCTCGCTCACTTGCTGTTGATGTTGCTGAAATAGGTCAAAGAGTCAATGTCATTGCGCCAGGGACTATTGACACTGATCTTGTAGCAGGGGATACTCCTGTGAAAAGAAGTGAGAGGGAATCAGGGATTCCGATGGGTCGATTGGGCCAACCAGAAGAAGTCGCTAGCGTGATATCATTTCTGTTGTCTAAAGACTCTAGTTACATTACAGGCGCTGTCCTCCATGTGAATGGTGGCTTATATCGCCCATGATTAAGAACAATAATTTCGAGGGAGTGTCATGAGAGAGGATGCGATAGACCCTTTCGATCTCTCCAAAGCGATAGCCGGGGCGGCTGTAGGGAGATTAGACCCAACGGTATCTTGTTTCAGATTACATGCCAATTATGCGCCCGCAGGCGACCAACAACCTGCAATTGAAAAACTAATTTATCAATTGAAAAATAATCAAGAACGTTCCATTCTTTTGGGTGTTACAGGCTCAGGAAAAACATTCGCAATGGCACATGTAATTGAACAATTGAATATCCCAACACTAATTCTTAGTCACAACAAAACCTTGGCCCGCCAACTGTGGCAAGAAATGTCGTCTCTTTTCCCAGAAAACGCAGTGGAATATTTCGTCAGCCATTATGACTACTATCAACCAGAAGCATATCTCCCGAAACGAGATCTCTACATTGACAAAGAAATGCAGATGAATGAGCGAATCGAGCAAGAACGATTCGCAACTGTAGCTTCTCTAGTGTCTAGGCCTGATGTGATAGCCGTGGGTACAGTCTCGTCAATTTATGGTCTCAATCCTCCAGAGACCTTTCTAAAACAGCATGCTAGAGTACATGTTGGACAATCAATAGAGCCTTTGGATTTAGTTAAACAACTTGTGGAATTACAATATCAACGAGTCAGTGGAGAAATTACTCGTGGACAATTGCGTTGTAGGGGCGAAGTAGTAGATGTATGGATGCCAAGCAGAGACGACCCTCTTCGAATTCGTTTTGATTTTGACGGGGTCACGCGCATCCAGGTTTGTGAAGCGGTTACTTGGGAGACAGTCGATGAGTTAGATGAAGCCTGGATTCATCCTAAAGAATTCTTTATGACGAGCCCAGAAAGATTCAGACAGGCTCTTGAAGACATCACATTTGAATTGAGTGAAAGAACTCATGCACTTGAATCACAAGGCAAAGAACTGGAAGCTCATAGGTTGGAGACTCGTACCACCTTTGATTTGGAAATGTTAACCGAAACAGGACACTGCAAAGCAATTGAAAATTATTCGATGCATTTTGATGGCCGTACATACGGGCAACGACCTTACTGCCTCCTCGATTTCTTCGCTGCTGCTGCCAAGCAATTTCATGGAGATAATCAGAAGTTTTTGGTCATCATGGATGAGAGTCATGTCACACTCCCTCAACTGAAGGGTATGTACGCCGGAGATAAATCACGCAAGGATTCGTTGATTGAACATGGATTCAGGCTACCATCTGCAGCCGATAATCGTCCGTTGATGATTAATGAGTTCCAACAACTAGTGCCACAAATGCTCTATGTTTCTGCGACTCCTGGTGAAAGAGAGTTACGCCATCTTGCAGAAGTAACAGGGCAAGAGGTGCCTAGAGACTTGCTACACGTTCCGGGTGGTGGTGGTGTTGATGAGCCTGAATTAAAAAAGCCTAAACGCTCTCCAAGTATGTTGAATACCCTACAAGAACTCAAAGGGGTAGTTAGAATGGAAATCCGCCCAACGGGCCTTCTAGATCCATGTATCGAGGTCCGTCCAACAGAGGGGCAAGTTCAGGACTTGCTAGATGAAATCAACCACTGTGTGAAAAACGGTGAAAGAGTGTTGGTCACGGTATTGACAATCAAATTTGCAGAGGAAGTTTCAGAATATTTGCAACGAATGGGTGTAAAAGCACATTATCTTCATTCTGAAATAGATACTATTGAACGCTCAGAGATAATCAAAGCATTACGGTTGGGCCATATTGATGTCATAGTTGGCATCAATTTATTGAGAGAAGGGTTAGACATTCCTGAAGTATCACTTGTTGCAATTTTTGATGCTGATAGACAAGGCTTTCTTAGGAATGAGCGTTCATTATTGCAAACAATTGGCCGTGCGTCACGTAATGAAAAGGGGCGCGTGCTGTTGTATGCCGATTCAATGTCTGATGCGATGAAATCAGCAATTACTCAAACCGTTGATAGAAGGGAGAGGCAGGAAGCATTCAACGATGAACATGGCATTACTCCTAGAACAATACAAAAAGCACTTCCAGTAATGGGTGTTGAAGCTAGTGAATTAATTGCCGGAACCTCAGGAAAAGGTGGCTCCGGTGGCAAACGATTTGTTGGCGGTGTTACCGGTCAAGGTTCTCGTAATGAGAAGGATATTGTCAAAAAATTCAACTTAGGGTCGGATGGTTGGGAATCTGCTGATGACACTATTTCTAGAGTTAGTCAGCCATCGTGGGCTGAAATTGAATCCATTCTTTCATCCGAATCAGATTTGGAGTCATTAGATGAAGCAGATGAGGAATTAGAGCGATTGCTAAGAAGGCTTAGGAAGGAGATGAAGATATCTGCCAGCAGACTTGAATTCGAGAAGGCTGCCCAATTGAGAGATAGAATTTTCCAATTGGAAAATAATAGATGAGATACACCTGTTTAATTGAAACCGACATCCCTCCTGGGGCGCCTTAAGGGAACGGGCGTAGATGTCGCAAATGAAGTAATTCATGAAATTAAACCGATATGTTGTGACCGCTGTATTCATTTTTCATTGGCTGTTCGGGTGTTATTATGGTGGGGCCGGATGACTTCGAAATTCCAGTAGTGGACTACGATTTCTCATCTATTGATGGCCCCTCATCGTTGATAGACCAAATGGCAAAAGCAGGCGGGTTCACTGCAACTAAAATAGCACGTGCTCGTGATATGATAAATTCTATGTTTGAAGGACTTGATGAAGCAAAAGCATCATCTAATGAAACAAACCATCTAAATTGGCTTTCTTTTCCTGCTTGTCTCTGTGCAACTGGTACCAGGGGATTCTTTGTTGAAGTATTGAAAAGGGAGAAATTCAATGTTGTAGTTACTACTTGTGGGACATTGGATCATGATATTGCCCGAACTTTCCGAAATTATTACCACGGTTCATTTGAACTCGATGATGTGGAACTTGGTGAACATGGATTGAATCGTCTAGGCAACGTTATTGTTCCCAATGCAAGTTATGGTGATATAATTGAGGAAGTTTTGACTCCAATGTTGCAAGAAATTGATGAAGAACGCAGATTAATCAATCCTGAAAACCCTTGGCAAGGTTTTGGTAGTGTTGAATTATGTTGGGCGATAGGGGATAGGATAGAAGATGAATCTAGTTTATTGCATTGGGCGGCCAAGAATCGTATTCCAATAATTATTCCAGGAATTTATGATGGTTCAGTAGGGGCTCAACTATTCATGCATAGACAAAAAATGAGTGACTTCAATATCGACTTGTTAGCTGATCAACAGCGCCTCTCAGATTTAGTATGGACTGCCGAATCATCCCACGCTTTGATGGTTGGCGGTGGGATTTCAAAACATCATGTTATCTGGTGGAACCAATATAGGGAGGGTTTGGATTCAGCAGTGCAAATTACAACGGCACCTGAACATGATGGTTCACTATCTGGCGCGAGACTTCGCGAGGCAATCAGTTGGGGGAAGATAAGAGCAGAAGCACCTCAAGTAGTAGTTGAAGGAGATGCATCTGTAATCTTGCCACTATTAGGCTCTAGCCTCTTCTCTGAATAGTTTTTCTAGTGTAATGCAATACATTCCATTAATCCTACTCGAAATGGAACTAATGGGTGCCATCCAACTGCTCCAACCTTTAGTAAAGCAGAGTGTAAGGGGGACAAATCAGGTCTTTGTTGGGCGATGGTAGGTTCAATCTTAGGTTCGAAGATTTTTAGATTTTCCAATTGGAAAGTTTTGTTTTCAGCAGCTTTTACTCTTTTGAAAAGCATCTCTAATTCACTTGACATCGCTTCATGGCTCCAGCAACGCCTGCCACTAACATCAATTACACCATTCGGTAGATTAGAAAATAACAACGAAATCATATCCACTACATCACGGACATGAATCCAGTACCTTGCATCACCCCGAGGTCTTTCCCCTACAGGGTCATTCAACCACAAGATTTGGTGTTCTATTTCCTTAGGTCCCCACTCTCCAGAACCACTAGGGATGTACAAGTCATGCAACACCAATTCACAATGAACCTCACAAGGGTAAGGATTACTTGTTGAAGGGCGGATTACTAAATCACATTCTACTGCTGGACCTGAATGCCAGCATACTATATGGATCCCATCGAGGGAATCTGTATTAATTTCTATTCTCTCAAGTCTCTCTTTTAATGACAAAAAGAAACCATCCTCTTCTCCTTGAAGAGTTACCATATTTGGCATCATCCCACCTTCATGTGGCCTTCAGTAAATTCAATCAAACAACGTCTGACCAAATCTATTATCAAATCTATCTCATCGGAAGTTATACCAAAATGAGGGGTGAAACGTAGAGCATTCTTTCCTCCATGGATAACTCCAAGCCCATTCAATCTACACCACTCTTCAACACAATTAAAGCCAACAACAGGGAGAGTTTTCGGGTCCAGTTCTACGCACAGGAGTAATCCTGAACCTTGAACCAAAGTGACTTCATTAGGGAATTCATCCTGTAATTCTTCAAGTTTTGAGAGAAATTCATCACCCTTTTCAACAATGTTAGCACGTAATTTAGGAGTTATCTTGCTGAGTACTTCTATTGCAGTTTCCAGCGCCCGAGGATTAGTAGTCATGGTATTTCCATAGATTCCAACAACATACAATTCCGCAGCACGTTCTGATAATCCTACAACAGAAAGAGGATATTGTCCTGCATTAAGTGCTTTTGACCATGTCTCCAAGTCAGGCGCTTCAGCGGATTGAAATCCAGGATAATCAACAATTGAAAGGCACCCTTTGCCACGAAAGCCAGCCTGTATGGAATCAACTAACAACATACTCCCATGTTCGGAAGTTAACCGTCTAGCTTCATCATAAAACTCCCGGGTTACAGATTGACCAGGGGATCCTTCCCCTTGTACTGGTTCTAAGGCAAGTAATTCAATGAAAAAGTGCTCTTCTGCCGCTCTTGAAAATGCTGACTGCAAATCTTCAACATTGTTGGGTTCAACGATGATGATATTATCACGCTCACGGAAAGTTGCAAGATTATCGATGTATCCTTTTTTACAAGAATCTGATATTGATGCTGGTCTTTGTGTTCTCCCATGGAATCCTTGCTTAAGCGCAATTATCTTTATTGGTTTTCCTTCATGGCGGCCACCTGGAGCCGTCATATTATTAGAATTAACATCAGCAATTCGCATACCTAGTGTTACTGATTCAGAACCACTATTTACGCAGATGAATTTTGAAAAGGGGCAAGCACTGCGAGAATGGCCAACCTCTCTACGCAACGCATCTGCTAACTTTTTCTGGCTAAATGAAGCCGTCATCACATTTGCCATTACCCAATTTTTTGACATTGCATTAATTACATTATCAGGGCCGTGCCCACTTCCAAGCATCCCATATCCTCCATTGTCGTGCAGAACTGCTCCATGGGAAGTAATTATCCAAGGGCCACGAGCAGCTATTGCAACATATGGATTAACGGTTGCAGCTGGATAGAAATTAATGAAATCAGATTGTAATGTTCGGATTAGTTCTGATTCATCCATCATTAACAATTCAGGACCTAACTGTGCTGAGTATTCTTTATGATTTATTGATGCTTCTGAAATGGCGTCTACTAGATTCTGATCCGATGCAGCAAAACGAGTGACAACTATGTCCATTAAACCAATAGTTTGTCGTGGCCCAGAATTCGTCCGAATTTCCTCTAACAAATCCAACAACGGGTCTTGCATGTCATTGGGAGGAGGAATACGCACATCAATTTAATGCCGTAAGTACGCCTGTATTGTTGTCCCCAAAACAATGTCTTATGGTTGGGGATAATTCAATTGGAAAAACTATTTTTCAATTAGATAATTGATTAAGAAATGTTTGTCATTTGGACAGCTTAGTATTATTGAAAATAATGGTGATGAAAATAAATATGAAAACAAGGAAGTTTTCTAATTTCATATTAGATAACACCGAAAATACTTGGATTATTATGGATCTAAAGTAACAACCCGAACAAATAATTAGAAAATGCATATTATCCGTCTTTTCAATTGAAATACAATTACGGATAATCCTTATAATTTGATACTTGTATTGGCAGTTACACGGTCCACGGCTACTAATTTCAATTGAAAACCAATTATATGCAAAGATTCTCAATTTTCTATTATGCAATTGGATAAACAACGATTATCCGTCTTTTTCAATTGCATTTCAATTAACTTTTTCAACATATAGTTAATATACTGACTTGGTACGTAGCCCGTTGACCGAGTAATGGGATGCACGGAATTGAAGAGGGAAAAAATATGACAGATGAATCATTTATGATACAAGAATTACTACAGCGGGAAGTTTACGTGAAACAGACACGCGTAGGAGTGATAGTGGGGGAAAGATTTCACCCCAATGAAGAACGAGTGCAGTCACTGAGGCTCCAGGTTGACTCAGACATAGCAGATGAGTTCATGAGAAAACCTGCTGAATATGCACCACTTTCCAAGGAGCTTCTCCACAGTATTCAATCTGATGGGACAATCAAATTATCAAAATCAATGCGTGAACTACAACGCAGATGGCGCAACACTGTTAGAATCGATGAGAAGTTATACGCGCCTGACGAACTTCTTGACCGAGCCGTACTAGATACTCAGGGTGAAGATCTTGGGGAAGTAATTGGTTTAGTCAAAATTAAGAGAACTTATCGTGGGATTCAAGTCAAAGCGAGGTCGATGCTTCGTAGAAGATACCGTTTGGAATGTGACACCATCAACATTCCTGTCCAGTTCCTAGCAAGGACTAGTCCACGTTTAGATGAAATTATTCTTTCACGCACTTTTGAAAAATTGATGGGTCTACCATCATACTTGAAATTAAACTCTGGTGAAATACTAGAAGATGATTTTGAAGAAGAAGAATAACGCTCTTCAATCGGAATCGTTTAATCCACCCCCTCGGTGGCGTTGCTCGCTCTGGGCGTGTAGCTTAGCTTGGTTGGAGCACCCGGCTGATAACCGGGAGGTCACCGGTTCAAATCCGGTCTCGCCCACTTGAGTATATTTCTAAGTGTAGGGAAACCTTAGAAAAGCAATAATGATGAAAAAAATAGTCCTATTCTAAATTCGATTCACTCGCAAAGGAGATGAATGGGGGGCGGCTCGGGTTACTCGAGGGGAGCACCTGCCAGTAGTATCGGGAAGCATTGATGGTAACTTAGCCGCTGAACTAGCGAAGAAGTTGGGATGGGAGCACCATGCCCTCGTAGCTAGGCGTTTTCCAGATACTGAAGCCTATGTACGGGTTCCTGTAAATAGCATTGAGGCAGTTCGCTCTGAACCAGTAATAGTTGTTGCTACAACATTCCCTGACGATGGAATTGTTGAGGCGTTGCTAATGCTTGAAGCAATTCACGATGTGAGATCGGGTAATCTTCAGAATTTGAAAGGTGAAGGTCCAGAACAACTTGAAAATGTAGGGCCTGGAATTATTCTCGCAGTTCCTTATTTTGGATATAGTCGCCAAGATAAGAGATTTCAACGAGGAGAAGTAGTTTCAGTTTCACTAATCGTAAGATTACTTGCCCGTCATATTGATGGGTTAATTGTATTGGATTTACACGCACCTTCTGTTTTGGATAATCTTGAGAAGCCAGTTGAATTTGTAAGTGCGATGCCAGAAATTGCTGATTACTTGAAAACTAATGTTAATCCTGATTTCATACTCAGTCCCGACAAAGGAGCAATTGAGAGGGCTTCACATGTGGCGAACTTGATAGATTGCAAGTTCTCTTATCTTGAAAAGACTAGAATAGATGCTCACACAATAGAACACAAACCAAAGGATTTGGATGTACATGGGGCAGTAGTTACGATAGTTGATGATATGATTAGTACTGGTGGGACTATCTGCAAAGCAAGTGATGCTTTGCTAAGCCAAGGCGCAAAGGAAGTACACGCTGCCTGTACCCACGGCCTCTTCACTGGAGGCGCCATTACTAGACTTGATGAACATGTTAGTGGAGTTCATGCTACTGATTCCATTGCTAGTAACCCACGCGCTCTTGTCTCTTCGGCCGCTGCTCTAGCCAGAGGAGTCCAAAACTTGCTAGAAAGGCTCAAACTTTGAGTAATGGCCTATTATAGTCCACCTATTCAAATCGGTGCGTTTATACAGACCACGCCCTCGCCGTGACACTTAACAGGAGGAGAATATCCTATGAGCGTACATATTGATTTTGAGACACCTGCCGACGTGCAGGAGAAAGTCTACGAGCTAGTGAAAAAGATTGCAAAAGATGGAAGTGGTAGATTCAAGAAGGGAATGAATGAGGTCATTAAGGTCTGCGAGCGAGGTGCTGCCAAGCTTGTGATAATGGCTGAGAATGTCAATCCTGGTGAGATGATGATGCCTATTCCTCTTATTTGCAAAGAACGTGGTATACCTTACCTTTATGTTGAAGATCAGGGATATCTTGGGGAAGCTGCTGGTTTACCAGAAGGGCGCCCAACTTCAGCCATCGCTGTGACCGAATTAGAGGGTTCAGCAGATGATTTTGATAATATTGTCAAATCTGCTAATGAATTAGCAAGCAATTGAGGTGATTGTGATGACAGACGGTTGGCCTGCTGAGGTTGTTGAAATCGTTGGTCGTACTGGAATGACCGGTGAAGCCACTCAAGTGAAGGTCCGAGTCAATGATGCTCCTAATCCACGAGACGTTGGTAGAATCATTACTAGAAATGTTCTCGGCCCCATTCGTATAGGTGATGTCCTAATGCTGAAGGATACAGGTCGTGAAGCACGTAAATTAGGAGGCCGTTGAAATGCCTGAGCGTAGAGTTTGCACTTTTAGCGGCGAAGAAATCGAGCCTGGCACTGGCTCAATGTATGTTCGTAAGGATGGCACTGTTCTTTGGTTCAAGAGTAGTAAAGCCCGCAAAAATATGGTGAATCTCAAAAGAAATTCCCGCAAAGTAAAGTGGACCCGCCATTATGTAAAAGGCGGAATTCAGTAAAACTAGTCATTTCGTACTAGCGTTTTGCTTAAACAGGAGAGGCTTCACGGCCGCTTTGGTGAGAGGCATGCAGACGACTTTCGTGATGGTGAAACCTGATGGGGTTCAAAGAGGATTAGTTGGAGATATAATCAATCGTTTTGAGCAAAAGGGACTTCGTTTAGTGGGTTTAAAGCAATTAGTTCCCTCTCATGAACTTGCAGCAAGCCACTATGCAGTTCACTCTGAACGGCCTTTCTATGAGGGCCTTCTAAAATTCATCACCTCTGGGCCAGTTGTAGCAATGGCTTGGAAAGGGGTTGACGCTATCAGTGTTGCACGCAACATCATTGGACCTACGAATGGCCGTGAAGCAAGCCCTGGGACGATTCGTGGCGATCACGCAATGGATATTGGACACAACATCATACATGGAAGTGATGCCCAAGAAACAGCAGATTTTGAACTCAGCCTGTGGTTCCCCAATGGTTTAGTTGAATGGACTCGTTCAGCAGAGGATTGGATTTACGAATGAATTATGTGTGATCACAACAATTGCCCATAAATAACGAATCTATCTAGGAGAAGGTGATATGCATGACCAAACAGAGGCAACCAATCGTCGCAGTCCTAGGGCATGTTGATCACGGTAAAACCAGTTTACTCGATTATATTCGTTCACTTGGTTCAGATAAGCAAGCATCAGTAATGGCAAGGGAAGCAGGTGGAATTACTCAACATATTGGTGCCACAGAAGTTCCTGCAGATATTCTCAATGAACTTTGTTCTCCATTGATGGGTGGCAAAAACTTTGATTCCCCCGGTTTACTCTTCATAGATACACCCGGACACCACTCTTTCTCTACTCTACGTTCACGCGGCGGTTCATTGGCTGACATTGCAATCCTTGTGGTCGATATAGCCGATGGATGCAAACCTCAAACTCTAGAATCGCTACGTATTCTACGTCAAGCTAAGACGCCTTTTGTTGTAGCATGCAACAAAATTGATCGGATATATGGTTGGAAAGCCGAACATGGCCGTTCCATGGCTCAATCAATGCGTATACAGAGCAAAGATGTCACCGCACTATTTGAACAAAAGTATTGGCAATTAGTTGGACAGTTTGCAGAGGAATCATTCAATTTGGAGAGATATGATCAAATTACAGACTTCACAAAAAGTATTGCTATGGTCCCTTGCTCTGCCAAGGAAGGAGAGGGAATCCAAGACCTGCTTGCTGTAACCATAGGTCTTGCAGAAAAATTTCTTGCTGAACAATTAGGAGATGTAGGTGGTGATGCAGAAGCAACAGTATTAGAAATGAAGGAAGAGAGAGGCCTTGGCAAGACAATCGATATTATTCTCCATCGTGGTACTCTAAACAAAGGTGATGAGATAGCAGTAGCCACACCAAATGGTCCGTTGGTAACCAGAATTAAAGGGATGTTTTCTCCCAGAGGGATGTCTGAGATGAGGGATGCTGGTGATAGATGGGATTCAGTCGACTCCGTATCTGCTGCCGCTGGGCTAAAACTGAGTACACCAAAAATTGAGTCGCTTCTTGCTGGCACCACCCTCAGAGTAATTCCTGATTCTGATTCAAGAGAACGAATACTGGCACTTACTGCTGAGGAATGTGAAATTTCTATCGATTTAGACGAGGAGGGGATTGCTATCAAAGCAGACACTCTTGGTGGCCTAGAAGCATTGGCATTCGAATTGCGTAACTTGAAGGATGAATCAGGTGAGCCAAGAAAAATCAATATTCGTTCAGCCACTATTGGACATGTCACAAAAAAGGATATCAGGTCTGCAGCAATCTCCGAAGACCCATTTGATCGGGTTATATTGTCTTTTAGTTCTGGAATACTAACTGAAGCACAAGCGGAACTTGAGAAGGATGGTTGTGAAGTTCTGCATATAAGTTCAGACATCATCTACCACATTTTGGAAAAATACGATGAATGGCTTGTAGAGACAAAAAAGAGATTGGAAGAAGAGAAGCAAGAGCATGTCATTCATCCCGGAAGAATACTAATCCTCGCCGACCATATCTTCCGTAGATCTGGACCTGCAGTAGTAGGTGTTAGAGTTCTTGGGGGTCAAATACAGGTGGGACAACGCCTGTTAACTATTGAAGGTGAAAAAGCGGGGCGTGTAAAATCCATTAGAGATGGCGACCACGTATTAACTGAAGCAAAACAAGGAGACGAATTGGCCGTCGCTATTGATGGAATTACAATAGGGCGGGGTATCGATGAAGAAGATGTGCTATTAGCAGATGTACCTGAATCCCATGTGCGCAAATTACGAAAATTGAAAATCCCGGCAATAGAAGATGAGATTCTTGGTGAAATAATTAAAATCCATCGCAGCGAAAAGGATGAGAAGGGTATGCCGAAAAAACAATTTTGGGGCTTATAATTGCTGAATTGTCTATGACTGATTTACCCCCAACCCTTTAGTATGAATTGGGCTGGTCGGTACTTGTAGAATGGAGTGTTGACTATGCAGACAACTATGGGAGGAGACGGACGAACTCGCGATTTGATTGCTACAGTCAGCGCAATAACTAATGGATTGATGAACGAAGTATCAAAAGTAATCATTGGGAAGCAAGAGAATTTGAGAAAAGTTTCCATCGGTATTCTATCCAATGGTAATATGTTACTCGAAGATTTCCCAGGCCTAGCAAAAACTCTACTTGCCAATACCTTTGCTAGAGCGTTAGGTTGTAAATTCAAGCGTGTTCAATTCACGCCTGACTTGTTGCCTTCAGATATTATGGGGACTTACATGTATGATCAAAAAGCGGGAGAATTCAAACTTCGACCTGGTCCACTATTCTCCAATATCCTCCTTGCTGATGAGATTAACCGTGCACCGCCCAAGACTCAAGCTGCACTGCTTGAAGCCATGGAAGAGAAGCAGGTGACGATTGAAGGAATTACTCACAAGTTGCCTGCGCCATTCGTTGTTTTGGCAACTCAAAACCCAATAGAGCAAGAGGGTACATACCCCCTTCCTGAGGCACAGATGGACCGATTCTTGATGAAGATGTCAATGGGCTATCCTGACCGTTCAGAAGAGAAGGCAATTCTTGCCCGCAGGAAGTTGCGAGGAAAGGATGATCACGATGTTCAGCAAATAACCTCGCCGAAAAAGGTGGTTGCTATGCAGAAGGCATTGGAAACAGTACATATTGATCCAGCAATTTTATCCTATATTGTCGAAGTTGTTCAGCGAACTCGTGAGGACCACAGAGTCATCACTGGTGCTTCACCTCGAGCTAGCCAATCACTGTTTAAGACAGGGCGAGCATCTGCTGCTATTGATGGACGAGATTATGTTATTCCTGACGACATCAAGGGAGTGGCGATACAAATTATTAGTCACAGGATAGTCCTCAAACCAGAAGCAAAGATTCGTGGTATCACTGGAATGCACATTACTAGGAAGATTCTCTCTGAAGTGCCTGTTCCAGTAATCCAAACCGCTTGATTTCATTTGTGAATATGTGCCTATCTAGGTACACAAGTTATCGCGGTACTGATTAAGGTTCAAAGCAGAGGCCACATTCACGAGAGGTGGTGATGAGGTATGGACCCTTACAAAATGGTAATTTCGTGCACTAATCAAAAAGGTGGTTGTGCCAAAACTACTACTGCGGTTAATATTGCTACAGCCCTTGCCGAAGGCAAAAAAGAGATGGGTATAGAGCCAGCGAAAGTCCTGTTGATTGATTTAGATCCTCAGGGAAATGCTTCTACTTCTTTTGGAATTGATAAAAGTAAACTAGATCGTACTGTATATGACCTTTTAATGAACGATTTAGGTGAAGAACTTCCTATAATAGAGGATTACCTAATTGCTCCAGAAATCATAACAGATTCAATGCAACGTACATGGAGACAATCAAACCCAGATAAGAAAATGCCCAAGTCACTAAAAATTGAAAATCTCTGGTTATTGCCATCCAATATTCAGTTATCGGGTGCAGAAATTGAGTTGGCCACTAGAATTGGCCGTGAAACTAGATTGAAGGAGGGGCTTGCATCTGCAATCCATGAATTTGATTACATAATCATCGATACACCACCTAGTCTTGGATTGTTGACAATCAATGCTCTTGCCGCATCTAATTGGGTATTGATTCCCGTACAGACTGAATGGTATGCGCTTGAAGGAATGAGTCAACTAATGAACTCAATTAAATTAATTCAGAGAAGAATCAACCCTCATCTCAAATTGTTTGGTATTGCTTTGACCATGTATCAGAGAAGTAACTTAGGAAATACAGTATCTAAAGAAGTACGTCAACATTTTGAAAAGCAAGTTTTTAGCACTGCAATCCCTAGAAGGATACAAATTGCAGATGCACCAATGGAGGGCGTCCCCGTTGTTATTTTAAATAATCCAAATACAAGGAAGCACAAAGGATCACAGGCATATTGGTCATTAGCTAGGGAAGTATCTAACAGGGTTAAGAAATTAAGGCATAAGCATGGAATTAAAGAAACAAGTCGATTGAAAATGTACAAAATAAATAATGATTTAGACTGAAGAATTAGTCAGAAATTGAACGTTTGATTAATCTGTAAATGTGCCTAAATCTAGGTGTAGTATTGTCAATTAACCGTCACACTTCTATAGATGTCCTTAACCTAGTCCAGCAAAGGTGAGATTATGGGTTCCCCAGATATGACATCAGTGAGCGTTAGTTTTGAAGTAAGAAGGCAGTTAAATTCGATGCGTGCCTTAGAAAATTATCAAAGTGTAGATGAACTAATTCAACATCTATTGAAGGCATATAGGCTGAGCAAACTCAACAGAGACAGTGAATCGCTACAGGATTCTTTGAATTCATTGGATGATGTAGACGTAGATGCTCTAGTTTCCAAACTCCAACTATCTCCTTTCAAGGCGTGATATTATGAAAGGTCAAGCCCCATCTTACTGGATTACTCCAGAAACTCTTGTGCGCGGCCTGTTTGAAGATGGTAGTGACGAACTAATACTTCTGAATCTAGCAGCATGCAATGCTATTGAATTACATGCAGATAAGACATTATGGAATTCGTTCTTATGGTTATTAGTCAATAATCTGAAAAGAGATGGTAAACCAATTATCACAGGCAAAGAGTTGGGTGAATTACGTGCACGACTTCCAGTGGTTTTTCACTGAACATCATTCTTTATTCTTTGCGTCCCACCATTGATGCCCATAGTAAACCCACTGTTCCATGTTCCAACCCATGGGCAGCCCACCCTCTGGTAAGGGGGGCGCTCCTGGTGGTAGTTCTGAGGTAGTTGAATCAGGTGTAGTTTGCTTCTCTTCAGGAACAGGCTCGGGGGCCGGCTCAGAAACATTTGATGCTGGCTGTTCAGATAATCTTTCAATTAATTCAGCCTTTTTCCCAGATACTGGTAACCCAGCCGCCTTCAGGGCAACTTTGAGTTGAGCTACAGTCATGGAATTATAATCAGTTTCCTCTGAAACTATGTCTGTAGTAACTTCTTCATCTGAGGTGAACATACTCGAATCAGGGACTGCACTTGGCGTAGCAGCATCTTCTTCTATTTCCCATAGCTGTTCTTCGGTGATTCCGTCACCAAGTTTCTCACCTTCCCAACCTTTCTCTTCAGTAATCCCGCCGCGAGATTCAAACTTTTCACCTTCATCCCATGCTTGCAATTCCTTAGTTGCATCTTGGTGAGTATACTGGGCATCAGTAGCACGTTTCGATAGTGAGGTGCGCACCAATCCAATCAATCCCCACATAGCAAGAATTCCTGCAATTAAGGCAATTCCGATTCCCCCACCATAAATGAGGAAATCCTTGATTAATTTTTCCGTCTTTTCACTAGAAGAAAGTTCGCTACTATCATCGCTACTATCTTCAGGAATATACACTACATCACAATTGTTGTAATCATCTGAATATTTGATACAATATTGTTCTAGTGTCCAAACAGATGGATCCAAGTCATCCCAATCTGCATTATCTCCTACTCCATCTCTATCGCTATCTACCCACTCAGACTTATTTGTAGACCAATCTTGATGGGGGTTTTCTGTTCTTTCACCACTATCCTCGTATCCATC
>Ga0208639_1000767_pt1 | contig 23545 bp, 25 predicted proteins | sample ETNtaG_33_FD_185772 | JGI IMG/M metagenome (GOLD analysis project Ga0208639, IMG submission 185772) | Marine microbial and viral communities from oxygen minimum zone, Eastern Pacific Ocean - ETNP201310SV76 (SPAdes) (version 2) | ecosystem: Environmental > Aquatic > Marine > Oceanic ...
GCATCACTATCATCGCCGGTCATTCCGAAGCATCCGGAGAGGACAATCACTAGGGCAAGCATCAGGGCGTAGACATTCTTCGCAGCAGTCATATCTGTCTTCAAGATAGAAGCAGACGATAATCCCACCGCACGATTTTCACTTGGAATATCGCCGTTCTTTCAAGTCGTTGTGGTATTTTCGTCCGATGTTGTCGCCCTTGCCTTCAATCCATTCGCTGAACTTGATGACACCCAGAGGTTCCTCATCTGAAGCCACAAGCCCTTGCATCAATCCCTTGATTTCCGCGCGCGTGATGACCATGTCCTTGAGGAACACACCCATGGCTTGCCCAGCCATCCAACCCATCAAAGGGGGTACGGGCATGATGATTCGGCGAACCCTCATGCTCTTGCCAATGAGTTTGACGAAGTCCTTGTAGCGATATGTTTCCGGTCCAGTCGCATCTCGAGTGATATCTTCATTGCCGGCTCCCAGTTCAATCGCGATTCGGGCCACGTCTCGAACATGCACCGGTTGAATGGGGTATTTCCCCCACCCAAAGTAACCGAACACTGGCATGTATCGTAGCATCCAGGCGATGTTGTTCACCAGCACATTGCGGCCACCACCGAACAGTACGGTTGGACGGACGATGGCGTAAGAGATGCCGACTTTCTTCAGGTTCTCCTCACTGTCGACCTTGCCAGCGAAATAAGACCAGCCGGGTGCTTGATCGGGGTGTGCGACGCTGAAGTGGACAACACGCCTCACCCCTGCTTCCTTGGCAGCCTCGAACATGATGTTGCAGTTGCGGGTGGCAATCCCATGGTCGAACTTCTTGCTTTGGTGATTGTAACGAACCCAATAGGTGTTGTAGAGGACATCAGCACCCCGCAGTGATTCGACCAATGCAGCCTTGTCCTCGAAATCGAGAGGGTGAACTTCGACCTGTCCATCAAAGGGGTCATCGCGACCCACAGCATTGGTCAAAGTGCGCACTTTTTCCCCTTGTTCCAATAGTTGATGGGCAATCCATCTACCTGTGTATCCAAAGGCACCCGTTACCACATGCATGTGCTCACTGAATGTTGCCGAGCACCTCTGCTCATTAATGTTGATTGAAGCCAACGGAGAGATTTGAACTCCCGGCCTGCTGATTACAAATCAGCCGCTCTACCAGCTAAGCTACGTTGGCGCTGTACTGGCGAACCATGTTCCCTTCTTGAAGTCGCCGAAGGCTCAAGTGCGGGATGCGCCCCCCCGCGGCCATGGGCGCGACACGGATTGACGGCAATGCGTGCGGCGCTGCTGTCGAAGCCTCGTTGGCTGAGCGCATTGCAACCTTGCCTACCCCACCACACTTGGCTGTCGTCATCGTTGGGAACGATCCTGCTTCCCACGTTTATGTTGGTGCAAAAGAACGCGCGTGCGCGAGGCTAGGAATTCGAAGCACGCGAATTGATATCGATGCGGATGCAGACTTTTCTGAGGTTGTATCCACCGTTGAGCGCCTGAATGCCGACCCTGAAGTCACCGGAATCCTCGTTCAATCTCCCCTCCCATCTGGCATGGATGAAATTGCCATCACTGATCTCATCGACCCGGTCAAGGACGTGGATGGGTTCCATGCACAGAATCTTGGCCGACTTGTCCAAGGGGATGCCAGTGGCCTTCTCCCATGTACGCCCGCGGGCGTCATGCGTATGTTGGAATGGGCTGATGTCGATTTGAGTGGAAAGCGAGCCGTAGTGATTGGACGCAGTCGAATTGTCGGTATGCCACAATCTCTCTTGCTTGCACAGAAGGGTGCAGATGCCACCGTAACCATCGCTCACTCACGAACTGAAGACATGGCTGCGTTGTGCCGTGAAGCGGATGTTATCATTGCTGCAGTCGGCCGTTCAAACATGGTCGTGGCCGATTGGGTAAAGCCGGGGGCGACAGTGATTGATGTCGGTGTCAACCGTGTGGATGATGATTCAGAAAAGGGATACCACCTGTCCGGCGATGTTCATCCCGATGTGGCTGAAGTTGCTGGCGCTCTTTCTCCCGTCCCAGGTGGTGTGGGTCCAATGACCATCGCCATGCTGATGTCGAATACAGTGAGAGCCACCGAGATGCAACAGTGAGTCTAGAACAGACCCATGTCCATCAGTGCGTCTTCTGAGGCGTGTTTTCTGGGGTCCCAGCGTGGTGACCAAACCAGATTGATGTGTGCACTCTCCACACCTTCAGCGGTCAATGCCGCACGGTGTGCAGTTGCCATGATTTCGGGCGCAACCGGACAACCTGGACTTGTGAGCGTCATGTCCACTTCGACATGTGTACCCTCGAATCGAACATCATAGACCAAGCCCAATTCAACAATACTAATTTCCAATTCTGGATCATCTACAATCTGCAGAGCATCCATCACAGTTTGCTTGTCAGTCATCATGCATCCCCCATTAGTGAACGTGCCTCTTCTTGGACCCGTTTGAACATATTGAGGAATCCGTTCGAACGACTCGGTGTTAGTGAGGCCTTGAGCCCCATCTCATCGACGAAGTTCGGTTCTAACTCAGCGACTTCTTCTGGAGGTCGACCATTCACGGCCAAGCAAGTGATGGCCATCAGACCCTGAACGATTTGAGCATCCGCACCCCCTCGCATGAAGAATTGACCATCCTCAAGATGACATTCCACGTGAGCCTGCGATTGGCATCCATGAATCATGTTGGCATCATTCCATTCCTCGACAGGTAGTTCATTGACCTCTGAAGCCCATTCAAACAGTATCTCAAGGCGTTCCATCGGATCAAAGACATCGGTGAACTCGTCGATTGCCGCTTGCAGGGCTTCTGGCCACGTCATATCTTCACCTACCCGAATTTCTCGACAACATATCGAAGATGTTCGATAAATGCCGCCGCTTCTTCCTTCGTATTGTAAAGATAGAATGAGACCCGATTGGTACTGGTGACGCCATAGGCGTCTAGCAAAGGCTGTGCACAATGGTGTCCAGTTCGCATTGCAAAGCCACCTGCATCCATGAATCTAGCCAAATCTTCAGCATGGATTGAATCGTGTAGGAACGACACTACACCACTCCCTTCTGGAACCGAATGGTCTCCATAGACCGTGATGCCACAGACTGATTGAAGTTCTGAAGAAGTATACATGGCCAAACTGCGGATGTGTGAATGGACCACCTTCATATCGAAATTTGAAAGGTAATCAGCCGCAGCAGCAAATCCGATTGCTTCAGCGATCTTTGGAGTTCCGGCCTCGAACTTTTGAGGTCCTTTTGCAAAGGTGGATTTCTCCATGGTGACGGTTTCGATCATGTCTCCCCCCGACATGAATGGTTCCATCTCTTCGATGCTCTCTGTGGTGGCCAATAAGCACCCAATGCCCGTCGGTCCACACATCTTGTGGCCACTGATGGCGACAAAATCAGCTCCCATCGCTGAAAAATCGATTTTTTCGTGAGGGGTTGCTTGTGCTGCATCAATCAGAACTTTGGCTCCGCATTCATGTGATTGAGAGATGATTTCCGCAACAGGATTGGTCACACCTAGCACATTTGAGGTGTGCACAACGCAGACCAAACGGGAACCGGGCAGAGAGGCTGAGAAGATCTCCATGTCGAGCGTATCGTTTTCCGTGTCGATGGGAATGACTCGAATTTCGATGCCTTTCTCTTCAGCCAACAATTGCCAGGGCACAATATCCGCATGGTGTTCCATCTCCGTGATGACAACCGCATCCCCTGCATTGAGATTCGAACGTGCCCAGCCCCAAGCGACCAAATTGATGGCTTCGGTGGTACCGCTGGTAAAAATCAGATTGTCTCTTGTGGTGCCAAACCAATCGGCCAAGGTATCGCGGGCCGCCTCGTATTGCTCGGTAGCTTCTGCGGCTAAAGTGTGGACTGCGCGATGGACATTGGCATTCGATTGCTCGTAATAGCGAGTCATGGCATCAATCACAGATTGCGGCTTTTGTGTGGTTGCCGCATTGTCGAGATAGACAAGATCCTTGCCCCCAGAAACCTTGCGAGACAGGATAGGGAAGTCTGCGCGAATCGCATCAAGGTCCAGTGTCATGTGACTTCCCCGGTCCTACGGACCGGCAAGACCGATATGAAGGGGCCTGTTTCAGATTGTATTCACAAATCTGCAGCCAAATCCCGAGTCAGGATATTCAGTAGATGTTCGTGGACAACGTCACTACCCATATCGACCAAGGTCGCATTGAGGAATGCAGCGACCAACACGTCTCTGGCTTCCCCTTCACTGAATCCGCGGGTCGTGAGATAGAACAGTTGGTCGTCATCAACGGGCCCGTTCGCTGTACCGTGGCCACATCCGACGACATCATTTTCACTGACCTCAAGTTCTGGAATACTATCGGCTTCCGCATCTTTACTGAGCAACAAGTTGTGAAACAACTGGCCTGCATCGGCTCCTTTCGCCCCAGCTTCGATACGTAGCATACCGGTTCCGATGGTACGTGATTTACCCGCACAGGCACTGTGCCAATCCAATCGACTGCGCGTTTGAGGGGCAAGATGCAGAATTTCGACATGGTGGTCGTTGTGCATACCATCCAAGGATAGGATACTGCCATTGACCTTGAGAGATGCACCGACTTGATCCATTGTGTATCGGAGGTCAGCCTTGCATCGACTGGAACCCGATGCGATAGCTCCGCATTTCACTTGGGCATCTCGGCCCAAATGAATACCATCGGTTCGCAACATCTTTCCATCGCCAATGTGATTGATGACAATGTCATTGACATTGCAGCCATTGCCGTAGATACCTTGGCGCAGGATTCCAACCCACCCAACATCTCCAGTGATTCGGGTGATGAGTTCCAGTTCGGCCAATTCTCCAATGTCTAGGAGAAGATGCAGTGCTGCGATATCCCCTGTACAGTCAATGTTGAGCAATACGGGCTGACTTGGTTTGGCTTTGCGAGCCACTCTCAACACAATGGTATTGTCTGCGGAAATAGCTTCGATGAATTGAGTACTAACATCTTCTTTTCCATTGAGACACAATCGTTCCAAATCTTCGTCTGTAGCGGCCTCAATCGAAATCCCTCCTGGTTCAGTTGAACCATCTAGAGATTGTAATTCAACGGTAACGCCCTGAGCCTCTGGAACCTCTTTCACATCACCACTGGGGTGAATTCGATGCCAAGGAGTGTATCGCCATAAGTGATCGGCGCGGTCTGGTGTTTCAAGTTCTGAGTAAGTCATGTAAGCAACTCCTGACTAACCGATACTGCCTTCCATTTCTAGCGCCATCAACTTGTTGAGTTCTACCGCGTATTCCATTGGGAGTTCACGAGTAAACGGTTCGAAGAATCCGTTGACAATCAAGGCCAATGCTTCTTCCTCAGAATGTCCACGGGCCATGAGATAGAACACCTGGTCGTCGCTCACCTTGGAGACGCTAGCCTCATGCTCAGATCGGCATGTGGGGTTCGATATCTCCATCGTCGGATAGGTATCGCTTCGAGATTCTTCATCGAGAATCAGAGCATCGCAAACCACGTTGACCTTGCAGTTTTCTGCTTTCTTGGCCACTTGAACCATGCCGCGATATGAACCACGTCCTCCATCCTTGGAGATGGACTTGGAGAGAATCTTGCTCGTCGTGTTCGATGCGAGGTGGTGAATCTTCGCCCCAGCATCTTGGTGTTGTCCTTTTCCAGAATAGGCCACGGAGATAACCTCAGCATGAGCACCTTCGCCCTTGAGAATCACTGCAGGATACTTCATTGTCAATTTTGAACCGATGTTCCCATCGACCCATTCCACAGTTGCATTTTCGTGAGCAATGGCTCGCTTGGTCACCAAGTTGTAGACATTGGCGCTCCAGTTCTGTACCGTTGAATAACGAATATGTGAACCGGGCAGAGCAATGAGTTCGACCACAGCAGAATGCAGTGAATCCGTGGAATAGGTTGGGGCTGTGCAACCTTCCACATAGTGAATCGAGGATCCTTCGTCAGCAATAATCAGCGTGCGCTCAAATTGCCCCATGTTCTTGGCATTGATTCGGAAATAAGCCTGCACGGGCATCTCAACGTGAACCCCCTTTGGAACATAGATGAACGAGCCACCTGACCAAACAGCAGTATTCAGTGCACTGAATTTGTTGTCAGCATATGGGACGACTGTGCAGAACCACTTTTTCACCAATTCAGGATATTCTTTGAGACCTGTATCCATGTCTAGGAAAATGACGCCTTGTTCTTCCAAATCCTCACGGATGCTGTGGTAAACAGCTTCGGATTCATACTGAGCAGTGACACCTGAAAGCCACTTTTGCTCTGCTTCAGGAATGCCCAGACGATCAAAGGTATTGCGAATGTCATCTGGAACATCCTCCCAATCTTTCTCGGTCTTTTCGCTAGAACGGAGAAAGTAGGTAATGGCATCAAAGTCGATTTCCTTGAGCATCGACATGTTGCCCCATGTTGGCATGGGTCGATTGGCGAAATGGTGGTATGCCTTGACACGAATATCCGTCATCCACTCAGGCTCATTCTTGAGTTCAGAAATATCTCGGACCACTTGTTCCGACAATCCACTGTCAAATCGAATGGTGTGATTCTCTGGATCGTGGAAACCATATCGGTAATCACCTACAGCATCACGAGCATCTGTATTTTCGACCATTCAATCACCTCAATTGTTCTCTGTACTTAGCCACTCATAGCCCTTTGCTTCAACTTCAAGTGCTAAATCGGCACCTCCACTCTTGACGAGTTTACCATCAATCATGATGTGAACGTGACTAGGCTTGACGTGATCCAGGATTCTTTGGTAGTGGGTGATGATGAGGCAACCTGTTTCGGACGATGTCGAGGCGTTGATGCCCTTTGCAACCGTTTGCAATGCATCGATATCCAACCCTGAGTCAGTTTCGTCCAAGACGGCCAAACGAGGTTTGTTCAACAACAGTTGAAGAATTTCAAATCGCTTTTTCTCCCCACCACTAAATCCATCGTTGACATATCGTCCAAGGAATTGTTTGTCAACATCCAGTTCAGCCATTGCCGTATTCAATTCGGCTCTGAAATCGCGAGCCCCTGGGGCATTTTCTCCTCGAATCGCCTGAACCGATTTCCGCAGGAAGTTGCCTACCTGTAGTCCTGGGACCGCTTGTGGATATTGGAAGGACAGGAAGACGCCTGCTCGTGCCCTTTCCCATGGTTCCATTTCGGTCAAGTCATCTCCTAGGAATTCGATTGTACCATCGGTGATGTCGTATGCAGGGTGACCCATGAGGACATTCGCGAGGGTCGACTTCCCGCTACCATTTCGCCCCATCAATGCGTGAACTTCACCGGTTTGAATTTCCAGATCAACACCTCGCAGAATTTCCGTATCTCCGATGGAAACATGCAGATTGTTGATTCTTAGAATCACATTGTCGGCCATTGGTCACTACCTCGTGGTTTCACCTTGACGGAACTCACCTTATCAATTTGCGGTAACTGATTTTTCGCACCTACGGTGCGGTCAGACTTAGAAGTCAGCGAAGTTTGCGAGCATTATGGGCGAGGATGACCTAGCGGACATATATCGCCAAGAAGCCGCCAAATCCCTTGAATCTGAGGCGGCAAAACGTATCGCTGAGGTGGCCGATCCGGCTCGAGATGCTCGATTGCGCGCCACTGCCCTCAAAGATTTGCTCACATCCGAAGATTTGGTACCTGCCATTATTGCCCGATTGGGTATTGTTAGGGCTGCTCTTGAAGGCCATGGTGGCGGTGTGAAAGTGGAGCAAGCCACCGCTGATGAGGAGGGAGTAGATTTGATTCTCAACTTAGATGGCGCTTGCATTGCTTGTGGAGCCGCACCAGGAACCTTGCAGGGTATTCAGGACGATTTACTGGCAACTGGAGAGATTTCTCAAGTTCGATTTAGTGAGAGCCTACTCGACACTTTCGACGAACTGGGTCGCGAGTTCGTTCTCAAGCATGGCAATGTCACGTTCGTTTGAATGCCAAATCTGGCCTTCTCGAATCTCCTGTATCATTTGCTTGAACAATTTCGCCCGTGTTCAAATCAATGGCTGTGAGCCAACCAGAAGTTGAATCGCAAGCTCCAGTATCGATTCCAATCCAAAGGGGTCGACCGTCCTCAAGACAGAATTCACTGCGACCAATGTCTCCAATGGATTGCCCCAATACTCGATGTGTAATACTGTGTCCAAAAACAACAGTTCGATGGGAATCGAGAGGCTTCTTTGCCGAGTGGAACTTTTTCCGAATCCAAAGCAACGTTTCTGCTGTTTGATTTTCAAGAGATTCAGTTGGATCAATTCCAGCGTGAACAAGAATCCATTCATCGAGTAATATCATGTGTGGACGAGCCGCCATCCAAACCAAATCTCGAACCCAATCATCTTGGTTCAATTCACCATCGGAATTTCGGTAACTATCTAGACACTGTTTACCGCCATTGAAGAGCCAGTCTAGAGGGGGTGTCCAAGAGATGAGATTGTCCCCTTCAAATCCCTTCAAAGCCATGTCCTCATGATTGCCCTTCAATGCGAATGTATCGCCCCTCTCTCTAGCGATTCTGATGACCATTCTAGCATCGGGTCCACGATCGATTAAATCGCCAAGTAAGACAATTCTATCCCCTGGATTCGGGTCGATTTCGGTGATGAGATTTTCCAGTGCATCCGCATGTCCATGAACATCACCGATAACCCAAACTTTCCCATCTCTGTTGAGCGTATTTTGCAATTCAATTTCCGCATCTCTATCACGAATTATTTCAGACATTAAAGCACCAATCATAAGTTGTTTCTGAGGGTATTTGAACCCTATGAAAATAGATGGGTTGACAAGTTGAACCTGCCTCACAAGTCCATGGCCGACGCCTCCCTTTCCGATATTGTCGAGGAGGTTTCCTCTGAGGATGGCGTTCGAACTGTGAAGGTGGAAATCACTCACAAGCATGAGGAGCGCTCTTCAGCGACCACTTGGGCAATTGCCATCGGTGTCGTCCTCATATTGGGAATTGGATTGTTCTACATTGCAGACAATTCCGATGGTCTGCTCTCCGGGGATGACGCAGTTGTTGGCGATTGCGCAGATGGCATTGACAATGACAATGACAACCTTGTCGACCAGAACGATCCAGGCTGTCGTCCCAACGGAGTCTACGACAAAGAGAGCTTCGAACGCGCCTCCTAATCCATCCGAATGGCTGAAAGCCATGAGCGGGCCGCCTTGACCCGATGACACACGAGCCGACACCGTGCCGCGAGGGCGACCACGGCAAGTTCGAGATTACGGATCGGGACGGTTGGGCCCGCCTCGGAAAACTTCACACATCCACTCATGTTCTCAAAACGCCTTGCCTTCTCCCCGTCATCAACCCCAATATTCGAACGGTGGAGCCAAGGGAATTATGGGAGCAGTACGGCTTTGAAGCCCTCATTACCAATTCGTATGTAATTTGGAAACATGAGAAATTGAAGGAACAGGCGATTGCAGGGGGCGTGCACAAACTCCTCGATTATCCAGGAGTCATCATGACCGATTCAGGCACATTCCAGAACTACGTCTATGGTGATGTTGAAGTTGGTGTCGAGGAAATTGTCAACTTTCAACGTGAGATTGATGTTGATATTGCCACCATGCTCGATGTTTTTGGAACACCTGATATGACCAAAGAAGAGGTCGAACAGGCAGTTCAAGAGACCATTTCCCGTGCAAAGGCATCTCTTGAGGCGGCGGGAGAGACGATGCTCAACGGCCCAATCCAAGGCGGTATCCATTCAGATTTGAGAAAAGATAGTGCTGTTGGAATGGGTGAACATGGATTCGCGGTTCATCCGATTGGAGGCATTGTTCCCTTGATGGAACGTCAGCGTTACCGGGAATTGGTCGAAATCATCCTCGCCTGTCGAGAACACATTCCTTGGAATCGTCCCATCCATATGTTTGGTTGTGGGCATCCACACCTCTTCCCAATTTGTGTGGCTCTCGGTGCAGATTTGTTTGATTCAGCAGCCTATGCACTGTTTGCGAGAGATGATCGCATGCTGATGCCATGGGGCACCGTCAAATTGGGTGATTTGAATGAATTCCCAATTTCAACATCAGCTCTTTCTGGACATACACCAGCGAGTGTAAAATCACTATCGGATGATGCAAGATGTGAATTGCTGGCTCGCCACAATCTCGAAGTCACAGCATCCGAACTTGCCCGTTGTCGTCAGGCTGTGCGGGATGGTACGATTTGGAAGTTGGTTGAAGAACGCAGTCACACGAATGCATCTCTAAGGGAGGCGACTGAATATCTCTACAACAATATGCCCGAAGCCCTTGTTGCTGCTACAAATCCACTGAGAAATGGTGGGGTTCGAACGAGTCAGGATTTACCTACATCACCCCCTTCCATCGCTGCCCTAGGTCGTTTGTTGAATTCATTTGAAACCGATTCTGAACGGGCCGTATTGATTTCAGGAGTCTCAGGTCCATGGCGCGACCGTATTGGTGGATTGGTACATAGCATTGCCAATCGCTGGCCCGATGCAGCAGTATTCATTGAAACGCCATTGGGCCTACTCCCATACACGATGGAGGATGTCAGTCCTTGGGCACATTTGATGGGTCCAGCTTCAATTTGGAACGGTATGGCATCGGATGATCGTGATTTCGATCTTCAAGCCTTGATGGGTGATGTTGAACAAGTGATTGAAATTTCCTTTGAGCACAAGAAAGAATCCAATTTAGCAATTATTGAATCTGTGTTTGGTGATGGATTGAATGAAGAAATCACTAGGGCTGAATTGGATCGCGAAATGATTGAGGACAAAGTCTGTTATTTCCTTGATGTAAGCCGCGAAGAATCTGAACAACTATTGGCAGGTTGTAGTTTTGTCTATAGCAAAACAAAGCGAGTTAGAAATGTCCATGCTTCCGATGGCCAACACATCCTTTCCCCCCGTTTGAGAGATGGAGGCCTCAGCCTGACTCTAGAAGGCGCCAGACGCCTTCATGGCAGCGACATGCCAACCGTGGTTGTCAATGATGATTCGATCCCATTCACTCGCAAAGGTCGCAATGTAATGCATGGATTCATCAGTGAAGTCAAAGGTGAATTGAATCCCGGTTTACCCTGTTTACTCGAATCTGAAGAGGGCGTATTTCTGGGACATGGTGTAGCGCAGTGTACCGCCTCTGAAGCGCGATGCTTCACCAAAGGCATTGCTGTCAAGGTTAGAGATGGTATTGGCGAGTGATGTTTGAACGTGCCGGGGGATGTTTGATAGAGCATCTTCTGGTGGTTCCCCCCGACGATTCATAGAATCGACGGGGTGTGTTCATGTCAGAGGAGTGGATTGTTGAAACCCACGACCTCGTCAAGAAGTATGGTGAGCATGTCGCATTGGACGGCGTCAATCTCAATATTCGTCCTGGGGCAACGGGATTGCTTGGACCCAATGGGGCCGGTAAATCGACACTTCTCAAAACCATCCTCGGACTAATTGCTTTGACCAGTGGAGGCGGCAAGGTCCTCGGTCATGATATTGCAACAGAGGGTGCAAAAATCCGCCAGAGAATTGGCTATATGCCCGAATATGATTGCTTGATTCCGGATATGGAAGCCATTCATCAGGTTCGATACGCCGGTGAATTGTTGGGCATGAATTCCAATTCAGCAGTCCAGAGAGCCCACGAAGTTCTCGAATACGTCGGATTGCGAGATCAGCGATATCGTGCTGTATCGACATTTAGCACAGGAATGGAACAAGCGACGAAATTGGCTTGTTCACTCATCCACGACCCCGACTTACTCATTTGTGACGAACCAACCAATGGATTGGATGCAAGCGCTCGAGGCTTCATGCTCGACACCCTCTTCCAAGTGGTCAAGCAAGGGGGTCGTTCAATTCTCATGAGCAGCCATCTGATGGACGACGTCGAGCGCATTTGCGATCGAATGCTGATGATTCACAAGGGTCAGGTCATTGCTCAAGGACGAATTGAAGATTTGAAAGCCATCGATCGAGAAATTGAGATTTCCGTTTGGGGTGGCTCAAGTCGAATTGAAGAGAAACTGAAGGACATGGGCCAATCGGTCCGTCGAACCGGGCGTGTAATGCGGATTACTCGTGTCGATGAGTCGACCTATGGAACCATCATCAAAGCGGCTGCTGAGACCAATGTTCAAATTCGAAAGATGGAGGATTATGAACCCAGCCTTGAGGATTTGTTTATCGTTATCATGGACCGATTGGGTTACTCTGTGAAATCGAGCAAAGATTTGCTTGAGGGGCCCACACCGACGATGGATCAGGCAGCATTGCAAGGGAGGAAGGTTGCATGACTGAAGAGGAAGATTTCGGTCTCGATGATCTCCTTGGAGAATCCTCTTCTGAACTCCCTTCTCCCGCCCCACCGGCGCCCCTTGCTGCCCCTGCACCTCCCTCTGAAGCGGAATTCATGGGTGAAGCAGGTGCTGTAACCGGAAAGGCTCGCATGGAAGCTGCCTACGGAACCGGAGATGGAGAGGGCCAGGGGATGGCCATGGTTGCACAATCAGCCACCGTCCAAGCGGGCACCATTTTCCATCAAATATACCGCCCATGGAGAGGCAATCTAAACCCACGTTGGGCTCGCAATTGGACGATTTTCCGACATCATGTGTATGGATTGTTCAGCAAAGGGCATCGACCTTGGCCAGTCACTACGAAATTGTTCGTCGTCATTGTTCTCTTTGGTTCGTTGCTCCCAATCATCACAATGGCCATGAGTGTAATGACGGGCCTCTCAGGTTTGATGGAATTTTATGGTGTATCGAGGGCCAATCTTTGGGGCCATGTTCTCGGTGTGTTCCACAATACTTGCTGTTGGCCATTGCTCACCGCCCTCGTTGTTGGAGGTTTGATTTCAGAAGATCGGCAGCATGGAACCTCTGCGATATATTTCTCAAGGCCGGTAACAAGAACAGATTACACACTGATGAAGTATCTTTCAGCAACTGCGATACTTTCGATGATTATCGTCTTCTCATATTGTGCATATTACGCTGCAGCCATCGTACTCAACAACGAAGGTTGGGCCTACTTACTCGATACACTTCCCTTCTTCCTCGGCGGATTGGTTGCTGCCTGCATGCTCGTTGTGACCTTCACCAGTATCGGATTGGCCCTTTCCAGCCTTAGTTCGGGTCGCTTCTTCCCTGCAGTCGCTTTCTTGGGCATTATCTTTGGTTCACGAATTCTCGCATTCCTCATCAAACTCCTGTTCGAACGTGACACTCTGTATCTAATCAGTCCTTACGACAATTTGGCACACGTTGGACAATGGATGATGGGCCTGAATACAACCTATGATTTCCCTGCCGCTTGGTCGTTTGTTGCTCTGTTGCTGATGAATGGTGTGTCCATATACATCCTCATCAGTCGGGTGAATTCATTGGAGGTGACCAGAGAATGATGCCCGATTTTGACCAAGTTGGTGAGGGCCAGACTCAACAGGAATGGCAAAAGCCCCCAGAAGCCCCAGCCATCATGGTTGACCACATCTCGAAGTGGTATGGACAAGTCATCGGTCTGAATGATGTCAGTTTGGCCATCAGTGGTGGTGTCACCGGAGTTCTTGGGATGAATGGTGCTGGCAAGTCGACCTTGCTGAAAATCATCGTCGGCCGTTTGCGCCCCAGCCAAGGTCAAATCCGGTTGTTTGGAACTGATCCATTCAAGAATCCAGCACCTTATCATCGACTGGGTTATGTCAGTGAATCTGAGAAGTTGTACGATTGGATGACTGGACTTGATTTCGTCACCACACTGGCTCGCTTGCATGGAATGACACGGGATGAAGCAAGAGGTCGTGCCGAACATGTGCTCAACTTCGTAGGCCTATCTGATGTCGGAAACAAAGAGATTGGCAAGTACAGCAAAGGTATGCGGCAGCGGGTCAAAATCGCTCACGCGTTGGTCAATGATCCTGATTTGATTGTTCTCGATGAACCCCTTCAAGGGTGTGACCCCCTGGCTCGAACGACGATTATGAATGTCATTCGTGAACTGGGTGCAATGGGCAAAACCATCCTAGTCACCAGCCACATTCTCTCTGAAATTGAACGGATTACCGAACAGATTGTCATACTTCACAATGGTCGTCTACTGGCCCTTGGCAATCTCCATTCGATTCGTGAATTGCTCGATCACATTCCGCATCGAATCCTCTTGCGAACACCAGATCCTCGCAATCTTGGTCGAACCGTACTTCCCCATCCTTCCGTCTATGGTGTTCGCTTCCCCAATCCTGAGGAACTGATTATCGAAACCAATAGCTTGTCGGATGTCCACCAAGATTTACCCAAACTCATTGTCGAATCTGGTGTGGAAGTCACGGCGATTGAAAATCCAGATGACAATTTGCAATCCCTGTTGGGCTATTTGATTGGAGGTCGTTCTTGATGCAACCGACGACACCTCCACCCGGGCCGCCCAAGCGCAATCTTTCGGAAACTGTTTGGACAAAGTTGGATCGTAAAGCAACAGCAATTGCAGAGTTTACCATGCGGCAATATCGCAAGAAGCGCTCAACATGGACCGTTGGCGCCGTTGGTGCACTTCTGGTAGTCATCGTCCTGCTTTTCTATATCGATGCAATGAGTGAAGGCATTGAATCTGTGGATGATGATGGGGATGGCCTCATCGACGAGGATCCATCGGTGTGGACACTTTGGGAGGGTGGACCCACAGGTCCAACACAAGCCGATCGGACACTGAAAAGTGTGGGGGATGTGGACGATGACGGTGATTGCTGGGCCCAAGAGAATTTCCGACGTGACCAGAATGGCGACGGCATTGATTGCAATGTCATTTACGAATACGACCGCAATGGAAATCTCGTCAACATCCGAGCGGACCGGTTTGTCGATGAGGATCCGAACGACGGAGAATTCCTTGAAGAAGCAATGCACCGTTCATTCCTACTTGGATTCGGGAAATTTGGATTCCTCTTCATCTTGGGAATCTTTGTTCCTCTCTTCCTTGCGACTGGACTGATTCGTGAAGAAATGGATTCTGGCACCCTACACTATCTGGTCGGCAAACCGATTGCAAGAGCGGAGATTTTGATGTATCGTTTGCTTGGATTCATCGGTTTGGCTTGGCCTTATTTCATCGCCCTCTTTGTGCTTTCAGCACTTGTAACGGGAATTTTTGGCCCCGGTGATTCCATTTACAGGTTCTCAGATTTGGGCATCTGGTTTGGAATCCTGATTGCAACATTCCTCACGGTTCTAGCCTATGCTGCTGTGTTCATCACTTTCGGAATTGTTGCTGGAAGATATGGTGTTCTTGTGGCACTACTGTTTGCAGTATGGGAATTCTTCATGATGTTCTTGGCAATGATTGGAACGACACGAGATATGGGGATCGCCTCGATGTCGATTTCGTTTTGGGGCTCTGAAATCATCAATTCTACCGCTTGGATTATTTGGGGAGATTATGCGATGATGTCAGGTCAATCTCTGGCGGTAGATATCGCGCTTTGGACGGTTTGGTATAGCCCATTCCCAACGACCACACCCCTCCTCAACTTGGTCATTTCAATCGTTGTATTACTGCTCATTACTGGGCTGTTTGTATTGATTGGCCAGTCATCATTCAAGAAACGAGAACTGAACTGAGGTCGTCCAATGGAGAAAGTCCCACCAACCACATTTGGAGGGGATCTCTCATCACTGTGGCGTTTGGATACCCTACCACCCTTGCGTCGCTTGTCTTGGTGGTGGTGGTGGTGGCTGATTGTTCTCCCCGATGCAGAGAATCCCAAACGCAGTCGACAACTGATGGTGTTGTGGTCAACCAAGGATGCGCCGCACGTCAGGGTCAACAACCATGACTGGAAGCCCGAAGGCCGCTTCCACATCGATGATGATGGCAGACATACATTGCCTGGGATGGTCTGTGCATGGTGGTATGATGGCGAAGATATGCATGAACCCTATCTCATGCGTGAAGCTCGCATCGCTACAATGGATGGCCAACATCCCGATTGGCCCGGCTCAGGTGAATTCCCTGGTTCTGGTGCTGTAATTCCAGTGACAGATGATGATTTGTCAATGGGTATGGCCGATGATGGGAGTCACTTTTGGTTGCGTTGCAAAGGTGACGATAATGCGATTGAAAACGGGGCGCCTCAAGCATTTGATCTCAAAATTACACCTTGGACCAAAGCAGCCTCTTCTGCCGCTTATTCAAACAATGTTTTCGGCAACAATATGGGTTATGATATCATCCGCCTACACGCTTGTAAATGCGAGGGAATGGTCGATGATAGCAAAGTGCAAGGAAGTGCTTACTTCCAGAAGGTCACCGTTCAAGCACCCTCCATACCTTGGTTCTGGGGCTTCCTCCATTTCAGTGATGGAACCTATCTGGATTGGTTCATTCCGCATGCCTCATTTTCGATGACGGCTCGCGATTCCCGTGCGTGGAAACTACGCGACGTCACCCAAGTCCCTCTCAAGACCGCAGGTTTGCTCCATGATGAGAAACGTGGACGAAGTGAAAGATTCGAGAGATGCGAGGTTGAATTATTGCCATCCGAATCGGAAGATGATTGCGATGCACGAGGGGAGAGATTGCCTCGTTTTTCTATCCGAATTTGGAACGGCAGAACCCAAGTAGGCCTCAAAATCCGTGCTGCGAGTCGCGCACATTGGACGTTCGATCAACCCACTCGTGCAGGCCTTGTCAGCCACCTCACCTACAATGAGTATCCCTTGGAGGTCGAATCACTCACCATTCTTGATGAGAAAGGTGTTCGAACATTGGACGATTTCGAATGGGTTCACGGAAATGCGGAACATGCATGGGGACTTTTGCATTAGTACTCCAATTTACAGAATAGCATAAGATTCATCATCGTTCGCAGCACAGCAACATCTGAGGGACAGCCATGAGTGATGAAGAAATGAAGAGAAGTATGGGTTCGGCCATAGAACCACCCGCCCTAGGCACTTCTGAGTTTACCCCTACTCCTGAACCAACCCCACTCAACGAGAATGAGGCACTACGTGGGAAATTACGACTCTATGGGGAGGAAGAACTCCTCATGATTCGTCGTCCTTCGTTGTTTGCATTCATGCCCGCATATCTGGTTGGATTGGGTGTCTTGGCCATTCATTTGTTCTTTGGCTGGGCCGAAGCTCCTGATGATGCGTCATTGGTGGAGACAATCTTCTACGTCTTGGTCGATGTGAGTGGTTGGGCTGGCGGCGCTGGATTCGCTTTTGTCATGCTATTCTTCACATGGCTCAATCGACTGATTAATCACCCTGCAAGCGGGAAATGGATGACAACAGTCCTCCTTCTGTCGTCGTTAACTCCTTTCCTTCTGCACATCGATGATGTCATCCGTTTGTTCTCAGATTCAACATTTGAGATCCCCATCGAATGGAATTTCACTCTATTTGGAATCCTGTGGACCGTTATCATCTGGGGTGTGACATTCTGGTATCAGAAGAGTTTCATCTATGCGGTGACCACTGACCGAATCATCCACCACCAGTCGTTTATCTACGAGCGTGATGGTTTGACTTTCCTACATGAGAACATCCGCGCTGTAATGAAGCGAAGGTCTCCGATTGGTGCCTTATTCGGATACGCCACAGTTTACTGTAACATTGGAGACCAATCCCACGTTGCGACTGAGACTATGGGGGGTGCTGTTGCAGTGACTCCACCCACCGAAACTACCACCACTACTGGCGGAATTCTGAAGTGGATTGGACGCATCTTCTTCCTCGTCACATATCAGCGGACCGTGAAGGTCGAACGATTCACCCCTGACATCTCATTTTATGGAATTCGACAATGGCAGGATACTTACGATCTGATGCTGAAAATGATGGATGCCAATTCCGCCGTCACAAAGGCTGAGGAACAACTTGAGGTTCAGAAACAGATGGTCGAGTTACTATCACAGAACCAAGGGGATGATTCAGCAGAAGACCTCCCTGATGTAGACGAGTTACAGGATTTCTGAGTGACGTTTTCACGCCGCTTTATTCATAGGGGGTTTCGACCCCGCAGGGGTCGATGTCAGACGAAATTATGCTACAGGCCGCCCAAGCCATGTCCGCAGGAGACTTTCAGGGGGCGATGGATGTTTTCCAAAGTCTCATCGATGCAGAACCAGAAAACCCCGTTGGTCACTATGGTTGGGCTGAATCCGCATTCATGCGACTTTCAATCGATATGGAAGAGGATGTGCCCGCAGGAAAAATCATGCAGGTTTACAAGAAAGCCATGTCTTTGGATGAGGAGAACATCGAATACGTTGCAAGTTTTGCAAATTTTTGTCTTGATTGCGGGCGAATACCCATGGCAATCAAAGAGTACCAACGCCTCGAGAAAATGGCTGATTTAGCAGATATTCCAGTTGAAGATACTCTCTTCGATGCAAGTCGATTGATTGTAGACGCCATTGAAAGAGTGGGGCAAGGAAGGGATAACCCGATGATCCAACCTTGGTTGAAACAAGCGTTGGTCTGGGCAGTTGGTGGATTAGGCTACTCTGCGGAAGATGCAGTTGCAACTCTATCTAGCGAGGAGTGAGGTTGCACCATGACGGTGCGGATTGCCGTCGCCGTCGGATACCTAGGCAGAGGATACAGTGGTTCCCAGGTCCAACCGAATGTGCCCACTGTCCAGGGTGAACTTGAAGCCGCCCTCATTCGTTTGAAATGGTCTGAACATGGTACACATCCGGTCACTCTATCGAGTCGGACAGATGGTGGCGTTGATGCCCGAATGAACATTGGAAGTTTCGATATTCCTGCACAAATTTGGGATGGCGTTGGGGAACGAGGAATCATTACCGCTCTCAACGATCAAATTCCGACGGACATCCGTGTTTGGGCGGCTCAATCAGTAGATTCAGATTTGCGAACGCGAAATGCCGATTCACGCACCTACCTCTATCGTCTTCAGGCATTGGAAGGTTGGTCGAATGTCTCAACATCCGATTTGACCTCATGGTGCTCAATCTTCGTTGGCGAACATGACTTCTGGAATTTCTGCCGTCCACAAGAAGGCCGTTCTACCGTGAAACGCGTTCTTTCTTGCGAACCTTGGCTTGATGACGAAAATTCAATCCTTGGATTTTCCATAGAGGCAGAAGGTTTTGTGTGGAACCAAGTTCGGCGAATTGCTTCCGCAATGCTTGGTATGGCGAGGGGCCGTTTTTCTCTCGATGAAATTCATCAGGCACTTTCAAATCCCGAAATTCCCGCAGATTTTGGTCGAGCAGATCCTGAATGGCTGACTCTTTGGTCGATTCATCATTCTGGCACTCCATACCTGTGTAGTCAATCGAAAATTGGATTCCAAATACCATTGGTTGCTGAAACGGTACCCACTGGTCGAGCCTATCGTTTGTGGGCCAACAAAGCCAGGGGCGAACAAGATCAGTTGCACCAAGCTGCTTGGCTTGCAAACCTCAACCCAAATTGAGTGAGACAACATCACCGTCTGCAATCTCGAGAATTCCTCTCAAGAATTCGATTGCGATGACTTCCACAACATCGACGTGTCGGGTCAAATCAGGGATAAGGATCGCACAGGCCAATTCTTGTTCATTTGAACAAATGGTGGCCTGAAATGCACTTGCTCCGCCAAATGAGCGACCTTCTCGTAGGAAGCCACGAACTCGAAAGGGGCTGATTTCAGAGACATCAATCATTGAAGCATTGGACCGAATTTCATCATCGATATCTAGGGTGTCAACACCCGATAAATTTCGAAGTGCGACGTATGCAGCCAAATCTTCACCAGCGACCCTAACATTCAGAGTCCCAGGCCACGCTTCATTCTCGAGAATTGACTTGAATTGAGTCTGATAGTGTTCTTGGGCCATGAACACATGGGCGCGCCCAAGTCCGCTGCTGACCGTCCCCGTAAGGCGCATGAGCGTGCGCGTGCGCCACACCCTCATAACCGTTCAAGCGTGAACGAATCCCCTTCTTTTGCCAGACTCCACCCCATTGCAGTCAATTCTGCCAATTCCGGCGAGGATGGGTTGCAGAGTGGATTTGTATGATTCAGATGCAAGAACCGAATATCGGGGTCGTCTGCTTCTCTGCTTCCAAGCCGTTGTAGACTCTCACTGACGGTTGGATGTGGAATCTCATCCATATCCCGATGTTGCAACTCATTTCCATCCCAGAAGGTGCCATCAATTAGAGCAATATTGACACCCAAATCAGATAACCATTGCCGAATTGTAATTCCACACAATGTTTCATCCCACGAATCGTGATCAGGCATGAACAGAAGATTGAGTCCAGGTCCTTCGATGATGACAGCATGATTGTCACTCAATTCATCACGATGGGGCACGAGAACAGGTCTAATCGTAAACCCACAACCAGGGGATGGCTCAAACGCTTCATTTGAATTCCATGCGGTTGGGATGATGACACCATCTTCACGCAATGCTCTCCAGAGTGGATTACTTTCGATTAGTTCTGCAACGGATTCGCTGCAGTGTAAAGTAAGATTTTTTGCCCCCATTGCTTCCTTGCCGAACAATCCTAAACCATCGACGTGACCAAGGTGGGCGTGAGTGATACAGAGTGAACTGATCGCACCCTCAACAGGGTCTACAGAATGCCAAATTTCGAACTGCTCGCCCATTGCTCGACTGGCTTCAATGAGGTGCGTAGTTCCATCTTTACCAACGACCCCTAGGCTCACAGGAAAGCGTCTTAATGCATCATTTGAGCGTATTCGTTGGCAACAATCCCGAGCACATCCGGGTTGAGGGACACCTCCATCCTGTGCCGTACCTAGAACGGTCACCCGCACGTCTCGCATGGGTGGGCCTAGCCCCCTTTCGCCATGAATGTCTTGGCGTAAGCATCAACAGCCAATCGGTGCGTGCGGGGGACATGGCGCGAGAACACCGATGGATGGCTGAGCGCTACGAAGAGCTGGTTGCAGGTGGGCTGAATTGGGAACCACCGACGTTGGAAAGCGCTAGCGAGCCCGAATGCACAGTCGATGGTCAAAGAATGATTATGCTATCAGCGAACAATTACCTGAATTTGACAACCCATCCGAAAGTCATGTCTGCAATGATTGAAGCAACTGAAAAGTACGGTGCGGGTAGCGGTTCGGTTCGAGCCATTTCTGGAACGATGGACATCCATCTGGCCGCCGAAGAAGCCGTCGCGAAATTCAAAGGCGTCGAGGCTAGCCTCATCTATAGTGCAGGGTATACCGCCAATGTGGGGTTGATTCCAACACTTGTTCAAGGTAAACAAGATGTCATCATTTCAGACGAATTGAATCATGGTTCAATCATCGATGGAGTACGGTTAACCAAGGCTCAGAGGGCAGTCTATCCTCACAATGACATGGGTGGCTTAGAACAGGCCCTCAAGGATCATGCTGATGCTGAGCGAAAACTCATCATTACAGATGGTGTATTTTCGATGGATGGAGACATCTGTCCATTGGATGAAATCACGGAATTGGCCGAGGCACACGATGCGATGGTTTTCGTCGATGACTGCCATGGCGAGGGTGTCATGGGCGACCGGGGCGCTGGAATAGTCGATCATTTTGGATTGCAAGGCCGGGTGGATTTTGAAATTGGTTCATTCTCCAAAGCCCTCGGTGTCCAAGGTGGCATTGTTGCTGGAAGTGCACAAATGCGTATGCATGCTCTAAACCATTCTAGATCATGGTTGCTTTCTGGCAGTCAACCACCCGGTGTAGCGGCGGCTCAGAAGGCTGCCGTTGAAGTGTTGATGGATGAACCACAACACCATGCCAGACTGTGGTCAAATACGCATCGATTCAGAGCCGAAATGGACAACTTAGGCTTTGATTTGGGTGTTTCAACAACTCCTATTATCCCAGTCATGTGTGGCGAAAGTCGTGTAGCCAAGGAACTCGTTTCAGCACTAAGGGACGAAGGAATTGTTGCAGGAGCCATCGTTTTCCCCATGGTGGCTAGAAATGCAGCACGAGTCAGGAATCAATTGTCTGCAGGACTGACTGATGAACAATTGGACACCATTCTAGCAGGATATGAATCAGCAGGCCGAAAGGTCGGCTTAATCTAATCATTCTTCACTATCTGCTACGTGAAGTAATGGCGGGTCTTCTTCGATATCCTCAATCGCCATCTCCATGTCTGAATCTTCGGCACCCTCTGAATCATCAATCTCAGGTTTTGAGGGCATGTCCCCTTCAAAGGGATCCAATCCTTCTTCCAAACGACATAGTAATCTCCAACGTGGTGCCCAAGAAAGGTGAACATAAACAGGCCCAGGGGACAGTAGCAACGCCCATCCGATGTAAGCCACCCAAGTTGCGGTATTTTCAGACATTTCTGATTCCAATCCCGTGACCAACATCACACTGAGAACACTGAGACCAATGAATGGCATTGGGTAGACAAGGCCCCTTCTCAATGAGATTGGCGGACGTTTCAAAATTTGAGCAATGATGAGTGAAAAATGTCCCGTGATGGCAACGATTAGCATTAACAGCACACTCAGGAATGCTTGATCTCGCATCGTATCTTGATTCCAACCATTTTCATATCCAAAAGGCAACAATAGTGCTATCGAGACAAGAAATCCATAGAACCCTCCAATCAACGCGGGGTGTGTCAGTGACAAAGGTCGCTTTGAAAACCGCTGAGACAAACTCCCTCCTTCAATCAAAATGCGTTGTTCAGGCGGAAGGCCCTGCATCCGATCTCGCCAACTCATCATGCGATTTGCGCCTAGGAACGCATATGGTCTTAGGGGTCCTTCTGAATCACAGCAAGTGATTGTGTCAATTCATTTTTCTATTCAGAATCCTTTGAACGTTTGAACGCCCTTAGAATCGCCCCGGGTTCGTAATCGATGGAACCTTCTTCGGTATCCAGCCATTCGCGTTCAAGAACCCCTTCACTTGTCTCTTCACGTTCACGCGCAGCTTCGAAGGAATCCACTTCATCATCTCCTCGATCTTGGGCGTTTGCCAAGGCTTGGGCCATGTTGATAATCGGCACAAGGTTTGAATCCATATCACCACCCCACCGGGCTAAAACTTCACCTTCTGAATCCCCCTCTCTTAGCAATATCGAATCCAGTAAAGGATCTCGAGTGGCTACGATGCGTACATTGGTTCCTAAACTGACCCATTTTTCCCCGCTCAGAACAAACACAGTTGTTTTTCCAATCTCTTCTGAATCATGCCAAGGGTGACCTGTGGAAATAGCAATTACATCCAATTGATTTCTCGCCGCCTCGATTTTTCGAGAACTCATGGCCAATACACCGAGAATCACAATCACAATGAACAGAGTCGCATGAATCCATTGAATGAGTCCGATACTAGCGATAATCGAGCAAGGTATGATCGATAGTGAAATGTAAAATCCACTCTGCATCCAAACCCGTTTAGCATCAACCCATGAATCTGCGACTTCGGTATCCGAAAGCAGCCTCGAATCCGATGGTGCGGCGACCATGCTCTCCGCAGAGCATTACCCCTCTCAAGATTGC